>Ga0105356_10000082_pt1 | contig 74519 bp, 69 predicted proteins | sample GOMGulsemesocosm_3_FD_83502 | JGI IMG/M metagenome (GOLD analysis project Ga0105356, IMG submission 83502) | Methane-oxidizing microbial communities from mesocosms in the Gulf of Mexico - GOM9D Gulf of Mexico | ecosystem: Environmental > Aquatic > Marine > Cold seeps | place: Gulf of Mexico...
ATTACAATTTTAGCAGAGAAAGCTTTTATTTAGCATCTGTACGCTCTTATCAGGAGGCAAATAACAACTATTTCACCGATCTCAAACACAAAGTTATAGCCTTTTTAAAGGCTTACCAAATTAACTTAAACAAACCATTAACCTCCATTGAGTTGGAAGATATTTTAATCGAGGAATACGGCTATACAATAAATCAAACCGAACTTAAAAAACACGATGAACTTGAAGGCTTACGTTCTGTTTTTGTTTCAAAAACAAAGACATTACTTTTAGCAAGCACAATGGATGACGCCCAGCGTACGTTTATATATGCCAAAGAAATTGCTTATAATTACTTAAATTACAACGAGCGGTTGTTTACTTTTTCTTGGATTAAATTTGAAAATTTCGATCAAGTTCTCAATAATTTTTACGCGTCTTATTTTGCTGGTGCTTTAATTTTACCTAGAGCTACAATTAGCGATCAACTTAATTCACTTTTTAGCAAAGAAAGCTTTAATAAGAAAAACTTTCTGCATGCAATAAATTATTATAACGCCTCACCAGAATCGTTTTATCAACGCATAACGAATATATTACCTGAAGACTTCAATATTCAAAATTTATTTTTTCTGCGATTTACACATCGGGCAGGTAGTAACAGGTTTCATTTAAAAAAAGAGCTTCACCTATCCCATCAGCAATCACCTCATTCAAATGAAACCAACGAACATTATTGCAGGAGATGGATCTCTCTTAACGTCCTTAAAGACATAAATAAAAGCAATACCCCACATCAATTCGATGTACAAATTTCTAACTACCCTGATGACAATCAATCTTATTTAGTGTTTTCATCAGCCACCAAGGACCCATTCAAAGACAATTATTACAGAAGCATTAGTGTTGGCTTATTAATTAACCGACAGCTTAAACGAAAAATTGCCTTTTTAGATGATTCCAATATCAAATCCATTGATGTTGGGGTTACATGTGAACGCTGCGCTATTAAAGATTGTAAAGCACGACAAGTTCCTGCGAAATTTGTAGAAAAGTTAGTACGAAATAACGCAATTGAAGCTGTGGTTGAAGATTTGACAGAAAAATTTAGTTAAGACTCATTTTATTCACAAAACTAAACTCGCGCTTATGACTTCATTATTTCAAATATTTTTCTGAAGATAAAAATTGCATGAAAAATAAAATAATTAGGATTTATAAGATCAAAAGTTTATAGTCATATTTATTAGGAAATTCGCTGTAGATTCCTAGTAATCCTGCAAAACAAAACCCTTACAACAAGGTCGACAAGTTAATGATGACATTGATAAAATATTCATTTTTAGTTGTTTACTAAAATAAAAGCTCTATATTTGGAACGCTATTAACCCAAATCATAGCTCAACATGCTAACAAATAACCTACTAATTTCTATTTACAAACCCGTACCCTTAATTGAACAGACTAGCATTGTAACAATGTTAATCATGACGGTGTCATTCTTTTTTATACTCTTAATATTAGGGGTGAGAAAATCTTATAAGCTCAAAGCTGAAAATGAGGATCTAAGCAAGAAAAGACAAAAAAAGGAAGATGAAGAAAACAAACCCTATAAAGACTTCACTGAAGGTCATTTATACGGCAACAATTAAACAAAGTATTATCCAATAAAAAAGCCTGCAATTGCAGGCTTTTTTATTTAATTATCTAATCAGCTTCTTATATTTGATTCGTTTTGGAATTAAATCACCTCCGAGACGTTTCTTTTTATTCTCTTCATAATCACTAAAGCCTCCTTCAAAGAAATACACTTGGGAATCTCCCTCAAAAGCCAAAATATGCGTGCATATCCTATCTAAAAACCATCTGTCGTGACTAATCACAACAGCACAGCCAGCAAAATTCTCTAGTCCTTCCTCCAAAGCTCTTAATGTATTTACATCAAGATCATTAGTAGGCTCATCCAATAGCAATACATTTCCTTCTTCTTTTAGCGTCATCGCTAAGTGCAATCTGTTACGCTCTCCACCAGAAAGTAAACTTACCTTTTTATTTTGCTCACTACCTGAGAAATTAAAACGACTCAAATAAGCTCTGGAATTCACTTGCTTTCCTCCCATCATCACCAACTCTTGCTCGTCGCTAAAATTTTGCCAAATAGTTTTGTCCTGATCAATATTGGAGTGCGCCTGATCTACATAAGCGATTTTTGCAGTGTCACCAACCTTAAACTCTCCCTTATCAGGTGTTTCTTCACCCATGATCATTCTAAATATCGTAGTTTTTCCAGCTCCATTTGGACCAATCACTCCTACGATACCAGCTTGTGGCAAGTTAAACCCTAATTCTTCATAGAGTAATTTATCATCATAAGCCTTACTTACTCCAACTGCTTCAATTACATTAGTTCCCAAACGTGGTCCATTTGGAATATATATTTCAAGTTTTTCGTCAAGTTGCTTTTGATCCTGACTCATTAATTTATCGTAATTCTTTAAACGTGCTTTCTGTTTTGTCTGCCTTCCCTTCGCTCCTTGACGAACCCAGTCCAGCTCACGCTCAAGCGTTTTTTGACGTTTTGATGCTGTTTTGCTTTCTTGCGCCATACGTTTAGACTTCTGGTCCAACCAAGACGAGTAGTTTCCTTTCCAAGGAATTCCTTCTCCTCTATCCAACTCCAAAATCCATCCTGCAACATTATCCAAAAAGTATCTATCATGCGTTACCGCGATAACCGTTCCTTTATATTGCGCTAAATGGTGCTCCAACCAATGTACAGACTCTGCATCCAAATGATTCGTAGGCTCATCTAATAACAAAACGTCCGGCTCTTGCAATAACAAACGACATAAAGCTACACGGCGACGTTCTCCTCCGGATAACACACTAATTTGCTTATCACCATCCGGTGTACGCAAAGCATCCATTGCTATTTCAAGTTTAGTATCTAACTCCCAAGCATTCGTAGCATCAATTTGGTCTTGAAGCTCTGCTTGCTTATCCATAAGTTTTTGCATCTTGTCTGGATCAGAATACACTTCCTCCAAACCAAACATATCATTGATCTTGTTATATTCATCAAGAATTGCAACCGTTTCTGCCACACCTTCTTTAACAATTTCAATTACAGTTTTAGTCTCATCCAATTTTGGCTCTTGTTCTAAATAACCAACTGAATAATCTTGCGAAAACACGACATCTCCTTGATAATTTTTATCAACACCTGCTATAATTTTTAATAATGTTGATTTTCCAGAACCATTAAGTCCTAAAATTCCAATTTTTGCTCCATAAAAAAAGCTTAAATAAATATTTTTTAAAACTGGAGTATTTGCACTCTGGAATTTTTTAGTAACCCCAGACATTGAAAATATTATTTTTTTATCATCACTCATTATACACGACCTTTTAATGCATTAAACACCCATGCAATAGCAAAAAACCCGATTCCTACTGCTCCAAAACCCCATCCTGCTATTTCATTGTATCGAAATGCACCAAGTGCCATTAAACCAAGTCCTACCAAAATCATTATCGTGGTAGCCCAAGCTAGCACAGTGTTTTTATTCATTCCCATATTACTTTTAAGTTTATTGTTAGCGGAAAGGCAAATATCGTTTTTTTTACATGAAAAAAGCATCCTTTTGGATGCTTAATTAAAAAACTTAATAGAGTTAACGGGGAAGGAACCCCATTTTACCTTGTTGATAATCTCGCAAAGCTTCCATTATTTCTGTTTGAGTATTCATAACATATGGTCCCCAACTTGCAACCTCCTCTTTTAGCGGTGCTCCCGACAGAAACAAGAGTTTACTGTTTTTATTTCCTTCAATTGAAAAACCCTCTCCATCAGAATTAAATTCAACAAGCTGATTCTCATCTTGTTTCAAAAGTTCCTGTCCGTTTATAACAACACTTCCATTTAACAAATAGACTAAACTTTGATGATCTTTATTTATTGCCAACTCATGAAATCCATTTTCCTCTACATCTATCATAAATGCATTCACTGACGTTTGCGTAGAAATTTTTCCAGATTTTCCCTGAAGTTGCCCAGCAATTATTTGAATTTTCACCTTTTCATCTTCAGATAAAATCAATTTAAAAGCTTCATTTTTTACATGTTGATAATTAGCTTCTATCATTTTCTTTTCTGCAGGAAGATTTAGCCACAGCTGAATTCCTTCCAATGTTCCTCCTCTTTTTACAAATTCCTTTGTAGGACCTTCAGCATGAACAATGCCTCGTCCTGCAGTAGTCCATTGCACATCTCCGGCTGTAACAACACTTTCATTACCTAAAGAATCACGATGCAACTGTTCACCTTGTATTAAAAAAGTTATAGGCTCAAATCCTCTGTGCGGATGTGGCCCCAGATCAAAGGGATTACTCTCTTCACTTATTGCATACGGTCCGTAATGGTGTAATAAAATAAACGGATCTATGTTTTCAATATTTTGTGCTGGTATTGGTTGACGCAATTCTATTGGCCCCATATTCACAAAATCACTTCTTCCTACTGTTTTTATAGAATTAAATTTCATTGTATAATCTCCTATTGACTATTTCTGAAACCATGCCTCAGTAATAGTCTTTTTAAATTGTTTAATATTTAATTTTAATACGAATTCCTAGCAGATTTGGAATCTCTTGTTTGTTTATCTTATTTTATCTAACAAATCACTCAAGGTATTTGCTTCATCTTCTGTTAAATTCTCTAAGTAATCTTCATTCATTTCCTTGGCAATTTCATTTAAAAGGTCAAGGCCATTATTAGTAATTGCAATATGAACCACCCTTCTGTCTCCTGGGCACGCAATGCGCTCAATCAAGTCTTTATCACATAATTTATCCATTAAACGTGTGGCATTAGGAGAACGCTCAAGCATACGGTCTTTTATAGTTTGAACTTTTAATGACTCTCCTGCACCTCTTAATATCCTCAATATATTAAATTGTTGAGATGAAATTCCGAAAGGTTTAAAAAATGTACTTTGTGCACTACTAATCCAATTAGCGGTGTAAATAATATTAAGTAAGGCCTTTACTTTATTATTTGGAAACTTAGAGTTAATATCTTTTGCAATGTCACCCATAAACTATCCTTTAAAACCAGATTTTAAATGCGAACCATCACAATAAGGCTTGTTTTGAGATGCTCCACATCTACAAAATGCTGTTGTTTTATTCTTCTGCTCCCTTGCTCCATTTGGTTTTGTAACATGCAATGTTCCATAAACTAATAACGGTCCATTTTCAAGTACTTCAACTTTAGTTTCCAAATACACTTCTTCTTTACTTTCTTCTCCCATTATTTTATACGATAATGCTCCTGAAGGACATGCTTCAATTTGAGTTTTAAGCGCATCAACCGTTGCATTTTCAGCCATTACCCAAGGCCTTCTATCTGGGTTATAAACTTCAGGTAAACGCTTCACACATTCTTCAGAATGAATGCATTTCTTTGGTTTCCAAATTACAGTTAACTCCTTATTTGAGTATTCTTTGATAATTTCTCGTTCTGCACTCATAGCTCTAGAATTATATTATTAAATAGCGTTTTGTAAATCCCCAATTGCCTTGGTAAAATCATTACGTAATGACACATCTACAATACCTTCTTCCGAAAAGTTTTGCCCAAATGAAGGTAATGAAAAATCGGCAACTATGTTTCCTCCCATATGTGGAAATCGTCCTTTGGCTAAATTCAAAACAGTGGCACCTCCTCTTCCTCCAGGTGAAGTTGCCATTAACAACATTGGTACATTGCTCCATAATTTACCATCAATACGTGACATCCAGTCAAATATATTTTTGAAAACTGTAGCATAGGCTCCATTGTGTTCTGCTAAGGATAAAATTATGCCGTTAGCGGATTTAATCAGGTCTAAGAATGATTGGGCATTAGTTGGTATACCATGCTCCATTTCGTAATCTATACCATAAAGCGGAAGTTCAAAATCATTTAGATCTAAAACATCTATCTCAGCATCATTCATTTGGTCTGCGGCATATTCAGCCAATTGTTTATTAATTGAGTTCTTACTATTACTCCCAGCAAATGCTATTATCTTTTTCATATTTATTTTTTTATTTTTTTACTAAAGAAATACGAAACCATTAAAAGCACCATCGCTATTAAAGCTCCTGTTTGTTCTCCATCACCAATCATAAAATGAGCAAAAAAGGCTAAAATAAATGCAAAGAAAAATCCAGCATAAGCCCATTCTTTTAAAATCTTGAAATTAGGGTTCCAAACTGCAATTAATCCCAGGAATTTCAATCCTGCATATGGATAAATAAGATATGTCGGATAACCAAAACCTTCAAACATCACCTTAACTCCTTCATGATTAAATACATACATTGAGATTGAAAATAGCATCAAAAGACTCAATAGACTTGTTGCTATGTAATAAATAATTTTGTTTCGTTTCATCTTTATTGTTTTAATTCTTGGCAAATGTACATAAAATATATTTAGTTTCCAAGGAATATAATTCCATGTATAATAAATTGAGGTTAGTTTTAAATAATTCATCTTTCGTGAGACTTGCAACTTTTGTATTTTAGCACTAAACAATTCATAAATGGATATCAACTTCAATAAAAACGAAGATCACAATAAACTTTTAGTATCAGAATTAAAAAAACGTTTAGTAAAAGTTAAGCTTGGTGGTGGAAAATTAAGAATAGCAAAACATCATTCCAAAGGAAAGATGACCGCGCGAGAACGTATTGATTATCTCCTAGATTCAAAATCAAACAGCATAGAAATTGCTGCTTTCGCTGGTGAAGACATGTATGCTGAACATGGAGGCTGTCCTTCGGCTGGTGTAGTTGTAAAGATTGGATATGTTAAAGGGAAACAATGTATTGTTGTTGCAAACGATGCTACTGTTAAGGCTGGTGCCTGGTTTCCAATAACAGCAAAAAAGAATTTAAGAGCTCAAGAAATTGCTATTGAGAACAGGTTACCAATTATTTATTTAGTTGATAGTGCTGGCGTATTTTTACCTATGCAAGATGAAATTTTTCCAGATAAAGAACATTTTGGGCGCATATTTAGAAACAACGCCATAATGAGCAGTATGGGAATCACCCAAATTGCTGCAGTTATGGGAAGTTGTGTTGCTGGTGGTGCTTACTTACCTATTATGAGTGACGAGGCCCTTATTGTTGACAAAACAGGGAGTATCTTTTTAGCTGGAAGTTATCTGGTTAAAGCTGCTATTGGTGAATCTATAGACAATGAAACTTTGGGTGGAGCTACAACGCACTGCGAGATCAGTGGAGTTACAGACTATAAGGCAAAAGACGACAAGGACGCCTTAAACACCATACAAAATATTGTTGATAAAATTGGAGATTATGACAAAGCAGGATATAATCGTGCTACACCCATTAAACCTAAAGACAACCCAGAAGACATTTTTGGCATCCTTCCTAAATCCAGAGCGGAGCAATACGACATGTATGATATTATAAACCGTTTGGTTGATAATTCGGAATTTGATGAATACAAGGCTGGATATGGACAAACGATAATTACCGCATATGCCAGAATTGATGGATGGGCAGTTGGCATAATAGCTAATCAGCGTAAATTAGTAAAAACTAAAAAAGGTGAAATGCAATTTGGAGGTGTTATTTATAATGATAGTGCCGATAAATCGACACGCTTCATAGCTAATTGCAATCAAAAGAAAATTCCATTGGTATTTCTCCAGGATGTGACCGGTTTTATGGTTGGTAGTAAAAGTGAACATGGCGGAATTATTAAAGACGGTGCGAAAATGGTTAATGCTGTGAGTAATTCTGTCGTACCAAAATTTACTATTATCATTGGCAACAGTTATGGTGCTGGCAATTACGCAATGTGCGGAAAAGCTTATGACCCTAGATTAATTGTTGCTTGGCCTAGTGCCGAATTAGCCGTTATGAGCGGGAATTCTGCTGCAAAAGTGCTTTTGCAAATTGAAAAAGCTTCCCTAGAAAAACAAGGTGAGAAATTCACTAAAGAGAAAGAAGATGAGCTGTTTCATAAAATAAAATCCAGATATGATAATCAGGTTTCTCCCTACTATGCAGCATCTAGGATTTGGACGGACGCAATAATAAACCCATTGGATACTAGAACGTGGATAAGTATGGGCATTGAAGCAGCTAACCATGCTCCTATTGAAAAACCTTTTAACATGGGAGTAATTCAAGTATAAAAGAGGTCTCATTATAAACAATTAAACTAATCAGGCAAAATTTATATGAAACATACTTTATTACTTATACTATTAACTTTTTCAATTTGTACATTTTCTCAAAACTCCCAGGCTGAATTGAAAGAAATGGGTACTTTATTTTTTAAAGATGGCTCTCAAGTTAGCGGTTTAATAAAATTAGATGATTCAGATATTTTATTTAAAAAAGATGAAAATAGTGATGAGATAATTTACAACGCTAACAGTGTTGTGAAATTTAATATAATAAACAAAAATGGCTCGCTTAGGGACTATCATTACGAATTAATTATAAAACACAACAGAAAAAAAATAATTTTAGTAGATGATTCAAAAGATAAAGGCATCTTGTTTTTCAAAGATAAAACTCAGAAAAAAGGCATCATTAAAATTAAAAAATCTAAAATCAAGTTTAAAAAGGATAGAGATAGTGAGGAACAAACCTATAATTTCAACAGTGTCTACAAACTAAATATTCAAGGAGATAAAGGAGAAATAGATACTTATGTATATAAATTGATGGTGAAAGAAAACAAAACTAAAGTAGTATTGTTAAAATCAGTAATCACCGGGAATGTTAATTTGCTTTCAGAAACCAATAACTATACAAGTTATGATCCAAATTTTGGTGTTTCTTCGGGAATTTATACAGCCTATTTTCTATCTAAAGGGGATGATATTTATGCCACCAAAATAATTAAACCAGGTATAAGTTCTGGCTATTTTAGAAAATTAATTGCTCCAATATTTTTTTCAGATTGTCAAGAATTAATGACAATTATTAACAAAAAGAGGTTTGGAAAAACAGATATTAAACGGGTAGTTAATTATTATAATACTAAATGCAATAAATAATTTAATCACTACTTAACCACCAGTTTAGCGACTGTTTGCTCAATATTTTTTTTATCTAACCTAATGACTTTTATGTCTTTTGTTTCATTAGGTGACCCGAAATTTTTGTAAGTGGTTATTTTTACAAAAGTTGGCGAATCATCTTTAGAGGTTTTTCCATAATATTTCATATTAAAGGTCCATTCACCAATATCAGAAGATCTTAAATAAAACTCTTCTAACCCATACCCCATTTCCTTTTCTTGACTAATTCTTTGCCCGTTTTCCTTTTTGGTATGAGACCATGTAAAAAAACGTTTCTGTGGGTTAATAATATCTAAATCAAATTCTGAATTTAGATTGTTCCATTCAAAAATTATTCGTGCCTTATACTTTATTGGTTTCAAATAAAATGAATTTATTCCTATTGTATTTATTTCTGATTTATGATGAGAGATCAAGTTTTTAGCATCATTGACCATTGTTTTTTTAATACCACTAAAATTAGAATTACCAACTCCTCTATTTTTATCGACCTTATCATATAATTTCAAAGCTTTTTGATAATTACCCGCATAAACTTCCGCCAAGGCCAAATCTCTATAGGATTGTGCTTGATTTGGCTTTAATTTAAGAACCCTCTCTAGTGTAAATGCTGCGCTTTTATAATCACCTCCTGCTTGTTGTTTATACGATAATGCTCTTAACATATTAACATCGTTGAAAGCAATTTCAAAAACATTGGAGAGTATTCGTTCTGATAATAAATCATTTTCCCATCCTTTAAAATAATCATATACATCTAAATAATATTCAGGTTTATGTCCATGGATTTTTCTTTGTTTTAAATAAGTATTATAGGCAACTTCAATGGTTTTTGAAGCTTTAAGATCATTAATATATGAGGTGTTAGCGAGTTCATTTATAGCTTGAGCACTACCACTGTATGTTGCCGTAGTACCCAGTTTTATTTCCTTTTTGGTATAGTCTATACCCGGAACACCATTTATTGTAGTTATCAGTATCACACCATTTCTACCTAAGGACCCATATTTATTAGTAGCTGCAAGACCTTTTAAATAGGTGATATTTTCAATCAGTTCTGGATTAATAATATTACCATGTACGTGAGTAATACTTTGCGCACCTCGACTTACTCCTGAATCTGAATGTCCTAACGGTACACCATCAACAACAATTAAGCCGTATTGATTTAACATAATTGTCATATTCCGACCTCTTCCTGTAAATCTGCTAACATCTGACAAATGATAATCATCATTAGCAATATCCAAATTTGAAAACTGTCCCTTTACAGCTCCAGTTAAATCATTATCTAAATCGGAAATTGCATCAGCATCAATTGATTCTATAGAATAGCCTAAACTTCTTTCATCAACTTTCATATTACCAGTGTTTACTAAATCTGCTTTTTCAACTTGAGCTTTAACAACAACTTCATTTAAACTTTGACCAATATTTTGCATTGAAATATTAATTATATCTGTTTTTGACACTCTAATATTCACAGTTTTTTTTCCTAAAAAAGTAAACACTAAATGATCTCCTTCTTTAGCCTCAATTTTATAAGTCCCAGTATTTAAAGAAGTAGCTCCGACGTTTGTGGTTTTATTTATAATATTGACATTGCCCAAGAATCCTTCTGCTGAGGTAATACTACCAGAAACTCCTCCTTCTTTATTTTTAGAAACAATTTGTTCTGTTTGTTTTGCAACTTTAGGCTGTACAATTTGATTTTCTAAATTGATATAGTTACCAGATGATAATCCAGATATCAACTTTAAATTTATAATATTAGCTTCTGCTACGGTAGAAATTATATGAATAGGCTTATCAGTAGAGGGCTTTAGCTTGTTTAAATTCTCAATACCATCCGTAAATAACAAACATTCATCATATTCATCTTTAAATAAATTTAAATACGATGTTGCTCCATCATAAATAGAGTTTTCCAATTCCTTTTTTAGACGAAGCCAGTTTCCATTTACAATAGCATAATTTTCTTGAAGTATAATGTCATTACTGAACGTCACTAAATTAACATCTACATTTGTATGTTTTTGAAAATAATTATCCAGAAATTGTAATTCACGATCTAACAGTCGATCATTCATGGAATATGAAGTATCCCAATATATGGCTATTTTTTTTTGTGCATTTAAATTTTGAGAGCAAAAGAAGATTAATAAACTAATAGTAATGTACTTCATATTTATATTTTAAAACTATTAACAACCAATAGTTCTAAAATACTAAAAATCAACACCATTATAAACTGTAGACATAAAAAAAAGGATAAACTTTATAAAGTTTATCCTTTTGATTTAATCATTTTTATTTTTACGTTTCTTCTTATTCCGTTTCTTTTCTTTCCGTTCTTCTCGAGTTTCTGAAAAATCCATCATTTTAAAATCTTCGACTTCATCAATTGATAAAATTGACGACAACTCTAAAAAGAAAGCTTTATCTAGTGCTAGCATTTTTGATTTTCTTTCTTCCCGGTTATTATCCTTATTCTCTAAAACAACATTAAGACCTTCATATTTTTTAATAAGCATCCCTTTCAATATCTCCTTCTCAAAATCATCCAATGAAAAAGCCTCAACACATTTTGGCAGCATCATGCTCGTTACCTCATATGGGTCTTTTATTTCAATATAAGCATCTGAAGGTGCTTTTGGGGGAGGTGTATATCCTCTTTGCCCTCTTTGAGTTCTATATGCTTGTTGTGCGCTTAAATCTTGAAAAGAAGTGCTTAAAACTCCAATAAATGCTAACAATAAAATCTTTTTCATTTGTTTAATTTTTCTCTTTTTAAATATCGAACTTATCTCTAACCATGCACATGTAACGCGCTAACAATATCTATCTTTAATTTGTAGCCCTACGTTGTAAATGTATCATAATTACATTTTAAAGGCGCAATTTACTAAAAAAACGCTTTGTAACATCATAGCCTTAAGAAAATGAAATTTTCATATCTCATTATAATTAAGTACCTTAATGGAGCCAACATTAATACACGGTAATTATGGGAACTGTAAAGACATTAAATAAATGGGCGAATAGACATACTTATTTACCTTTGGACCTACTTCGAATTGCATTGGGTATATTCTTATTTATTAAAGGTTTGCATTTTATGGGGAACACACAAATGCTCATAGACTTGATTGGGCCTATCCAAAATTTTGCAGGTAGTATTATCGCAATACATTATGTTGCTCCTGCACATCTAATTGGTGGTTTACTTATTATTTTCGGTTTATTAACACGTTGGGCTATCGGGGCTCAATTACCAATTATTATTGGTGCCGTTATAATTAATTTTGCTGGTGAAATGAATACTACAAACTTAATCTTATCTGTTGTAGTATTACTACTTTGTATTTTCTTTTTTCTATATGGGTCTGGAAAAAATTCAGCAGATTATTACCTTAAAATGCAACAATAACTATCGATAAAAAACATCTTTTTTAGTTCCCTTGATGTTCTTTAACCCTTGGAATAGTTAATAGTTTTGTTTGCCTTCCATTAACATATCTAAATCCGTTTTCGCCATAAAACCCAGCTTCCTCAAACATAATTCTTATATCTCTTTTCCACTGAGAAATAGTCACCGTTGTATTTAGTTCTATTGCATAAACCGTATTTGGATAAAGCGGATAGTCACCTGCGCCTGAAACACCACCTTGCGAATCCCACATGCCTATTGTTGGTCCAGATGAATGCCCATAACTCCCTAAAGGGTGTGTGTAAATAGACGGTCTTAATCCTTGCGCCTTCGCTTCTTCTAAAGATTTAAGTAATATTTGATTCCCTGTTTTTCCAGCCTCAAAATTGGCCGTAAATATATCTTGTACTTTATTCCCATCAGCAAATGCTTTTTGCAAAAATAATGGTGGTTCGGTTTCTTTCGGTTTAAGTACATAGGCGAGTTCTTGACAATCCGTATTTAATCGTAAATAAGTAATCCCAAAATCACAATGAACCAAGTCTCCCGGCAAAATAACCATTTGATTTGGTCGATTAGAAAATGAATACAAGTGGTTTCCCATTTCATCATTACTACGTTGTACATCTACACTTGGGTGAAACCATGTTTCTAATCCAAGATCTGTTACTTTTTGTCTCATCCACCATTCTACATCTGACGTGGTTGTTATCCCAGCTGTAATTACCTTTTCTGAAAAAGCTTCTGCAATAATATCATGAGTAATATCAACCAATTGATTATAAATCACCATCTCTCTTGGTGTTCTGGTTTCAATCCATGCCGTAGCCAGATGCTCTGCAGAAACGACTTTCTTTTGATATGCTTTGGGCAAATATTGCATAAATTCATCATAATCGGTTTTATCCAATCCATCTGAAATATTAAAATGTGTAGAATAATTAAGCCCGATTTTTTCAGGATTTCTTTCTTCAATAAGTTGCATTAATCGTTTCCACTGATTGGGTTCTTTCGATTTATCCCAAGCCGAAAAAATATTATCTCCAAAATTATATCGTGCTACAGCTAGCTTTTCGATACTATTCTTTTCTTTATCTCTATAAAATAAAATAATTGTTCTTCGTCTGGCATTAAGCCATGTTGCAGGCAACATTGTTTTTAATACCGGATCTTCATTGTATTCTCGGGAAATTAAAATCCACATATCCAATCCTGTTCTATCCATTAATTTAGGCAGTAGATTATTAAATCTATCCGCAAGAATTTCATCGACAACGACGGCACGATCTCTTTCAGATAATATTAATTGTGCCTGAACTTGGCTTGAAATAATTATAAGCAATAATGCGAACTTTTTCATGTTTTCAATTCTAGTTAGTTAGTTTGATAAAAGTAAATAAATTAATCATAGCATCTAAATAAATTGAGGAACACCAACAAGATGCTCCTCAATTTCTTATTCCAACAAAACATGCTTAGTTTCATATAGAAAATACAAACATAATTATTGATTTATATTTCAAGTTTAGATACAATAATTTTGTCTCTTCGTTTTGTGAGTCTTAATACTTTTACTTCTTTGGTTTCATTGGTTTTTCCATAATTTCTAAATACAGTTACCTTCATAAAGGTTGGACTTTCAATTTTTTGATAGCGATCTCCATAGTAGTTTACTTTAATATAATAAGCACCACGCTTTGCATTTGGAAGTGTAAACTCTTCAGGTCCGAATCCCTGTGTCATATCCATTGATATTTCACCTCCAATTACAGTTTTACGGTTTTGATAAGAACATTCTTCTCTATAGGGGTCAATAATATGCAAATCAATATCTGTATCATTATGATTCCAGTCAATTACTATTCGAATATCATGAACTGTATTTATTCTCTTTGTATTATCTAACTTTTCGGAATTGATATCTTTATTGTTTTGCAATAAATTATTGATTTCATTTTTCGTAATACTTTGCATTCCTCCGAATTTCCTTCTTCCTTGTTTTGTATAGATTTCTTCTGAAACAATACTATTCAATAAATTAAATCCTTCTTGAGCCATTCCAATTTCTTGATAAGTCAACGCCAAATCTCTATATGATTGTGAATCTTCAGGACGTAATTTCAGCACTTGGTTATATATAAATGATGCCAAACCATAGTTATTTGCTTCTTCCAACTTATATGCGAAAACTCTGAGCAATTCATAATTATCAAAGTCAATCTCGGCTATATTCGATAATATCATAGCACTGTAATCTTCCCTTTTCCACTGTTTAAAAAAATCAGAAACATCAACATAATATGCTGGCAATTTTTGATATTTATCACGCTGTACCAAATAGATGCCATAGGCTTCTTTAGCTGATTTTGCTTGTGACAATTCGTGTAGATATGGGGTGTTAAATTTTTGCTTGAACACTTTTAGTCTTCCTTTATATATGTGCTTTTTTAACTTGTTTGATCTTCTGTTGTTTGATTGACCATTATTAAATCCTGCGCCTGCCTTAGTCGTAATTAGAATGACTCCATTTCGACCTTCAGAACCATATAAAGTTGCTGCTGCCAATCCTTTTAATACATGAATACTTTCTATATTATCTGGATCTAAATCTAAAGACCTAGAAGATCCAACATTTCCACTAGTAAAACTTCCTGTTGTGTTATTATCATTACTAAATGGTACGCCATCTACAATAAATAACGCTTGATTATTTCCATTAATGGAAGAATAGCCTCTAATTATAACATTAGTTGCAGATCCTGATGATCCACTTTGAGAAGTGATTTGCAGTCCAGAGGCTTTTCCCGATAAAACTCTGCCTACATCTCCTTCCGTACGTTGTTCCAATTCCTCAGTTTCAATCTCACTCAAAGCATATCCAATTGCTTTTTTATCCCTCTTAATGCCTTGTGCCGTTACAACTACTTCTTCTAACATCGCTGCATCTTCTTCCATGGCTATATTAATACTTGAAGATCTTCCTACTGTAGTTTCTAAAGTTTTTAATCCAACATAGGCAAAGGTTAGTACGTCTTCAGAAGATGCATTTAAAGAATATTTCCCATCAAAATCTGTCTGAGTCCCTCTACTAGTTCCTTTTACTAAAACATTAACTCCTGGCAATGGAAACCCTGAACTATCTGTAATGATTCCATTAATACTTCCGTTTTGTGGCGTCACTTGATTTTCACTAGAAGCTCTTATATTTTGCTCAACATCTAATTCATTGTCATTCGTTTCAACATTATCAATATTGGTGTTATTAAGCACTGAAACTACTTGTTTGCCTTTATTCCTATTTATTATTCTATTATATTCTTCTTGTAGCTCTTCTGGTGGCGTAATTTTATATTTTACATAATCCCAAACACTTTCTAACACTATCAAAGATGTATGGTTACTTACTAAGTCATAATTTAAACTATGTTTTACAATAACTTCTTTATTGGTTTCACTTTCTTTTTGCAAAATATCTAATTTCTTTTGCGCCCAAAATCGTTTTACTAATGTATTAGTAACCTTAGTTTTTAATGGTATTGTTTGCCTCTCTGTAACTTCATTACCAAATCCAAAACTTAAAGTAATACTGTCATTTGATGTAGATGACTTTGCTGAAATTGAAAAGTCTGAATTAACTGTTTGTGGCTGATTTGGATATATTTCCAAATTTGAATTATTAGATGATACACCAAGAAACTTAAATGCTTGAAATTGCAGCTTATCAAAGGCTTCTATAGTACTACTATTCTTTAAATTGATGTATTTACCGTGAGATGTTTCTGAAATTTCATTCAGATGTGCATGATTTGCTATTATAATACTATTTACAATAAATATTGGTTGTTTTTGTTGCATTATAAAGTCACTTAAATTATTCATACCATCAGTAAAAAATAAAATCTCATCAGATTTATTGCTTTCAATAAAACTATTAAAAGATGTTCCTCCATCATAAATTGAATTAATCAATTCATCTTTTAATTCTAACCAGTTTCCATTAGTAATTTTATAATTCTTTCTAGTCTTAATAGTATTACTAAACTTTATGAGCTCTACATTTACATTAGTTAAGTGCTTAAAATAATTATCTAATAATTCGAGTTCCTTTTTAAGATCACGAGACATCATGGATAATGAAGTATCCCAAAACAAAGTTATATTATTAGCTTTATTTCTAATACGCTTCTCAGCATTCATTGTTTGATATATGTATACGTAATCTTCATAGCCAAGGTTTTTAATTGCATTATATTCTTGAGGTATTTTGATAGTCAAATTATTTTCTGGAGTATAGTTATTCATTGAAAAATTCGCCATATATCCTGTCTCCACTTTGAGAAATTCTAAATTTGACATCCCTTTATTTTCAGATTCTGGCTTAATCTCCTGATCAAAAATGGTCATTGAAATAGAAAATTGATCCAGATTCTTTTTAAATCCTAAGGGTAACTGAAAATAATGCGAGCCTTCTGTAAAAATTAGTTCCTGTTCATATGCCAATACGATGCGCTTATGACTTCTACTATTAATTGGATAAATTCGTGCTTTATAATTATTCCCTGTTCCTTTTTCTAATAAAATGGGATCCACACCTCTCCTAACAACAGCTTCAAAAGCAACACGACCAAGCTCCTTTTGCACAACTACGGCCTCTCGTAATTCACCTCCAACCTCTAATGCTAGTCGAGATACATTTTGACCTTCTCCCAAAGGGAAATTTAATTCCCCTTCTAACACCTGAGTAGTTGGATTATAAAATAACATATCATATGTTGTTGTAGCTATATTTCCTACGACCTCAACATTGATATCTAGGGAGCTAATCCCTAACTGTTTTTCTCCCACCTTTATTGATGGCATCTTTTGCGCATTCATTTGTATTGAAACCAACAATACAAATACTAATAGTAATGTGTTTTTCATAATATATATATTTAAAATGTTAATTCTTTATTACGGCTATTAATTCAGGTAATAAGCTCAAGGCTGTAATTAAAACAACACCACTCTTATTTTTTGCAGATTTATTTGTAGCAGCAACCGTTTGAGTACTAATGCTACTTGAAACATTTGGATTCCTTATTAATACAACAGTATTTTTGGTCTTTTCATCAAAACTGTCCTTTGCATAATTAAAGGCGAGATCAATACCATCATTGTGAAACTTCTTGACACTAGATTTTAAATTATTGATGGTAAACAGTACTTTCTTTAAATCAGTTGGAGAAACTTGTTTTAAGGCAACACCATTAAATCCTGAATAGGTTATTATTGAAATGTTATCATCTTCAAAAAGTCTTTTTGAAAGTAGCTTAAAGGCTTGTTTTAAAATTATTTTATCTTCTATAAAAAGATCATTCTCTGGAACTTGTACTACGAATGTAATATTTTGCGACTCTGAAGAGCTATTAGCCTGTTTTAGTGAGTAGTTTTCAACAATGAAAGTGATGAAGTTTTCAATCGTAACCGCTTGGGTTTCTATATTTTTTTCTTGTGCAATAGAAGTCGTTAACTGGAACGCTATAACTATTAAGGTGAATACTGTTTTCATTTGGTTTGGTTTTAAAGTTTATATAAAACTAGAACCAATCCCAAAACTAGAAAACTAAGAATGAGCGAAGTAGCCTTTTGAATGAGTTAACACACTATTTTAATAATGCTAGTGTTTTTTTACGTTGAATTTTACCTGAATCTGTTTCACAAAACCGTTCTACATTATAAAAATGCTTTGGTATTTCATAAGTGTCCAGGTGTTTATAAATAGAAGAGTCTAATGTGTTTGAGCTACCTTCTACAACAATGATAAGCTGTTCTCCTAATTGTGGGTCTTCTTGTGATGCAATAAAAAAACGTGCTCTTAAATAAGGATTAAGCTTTGCTTCAATTTGCTCAGGAAATAATTTTATGCCTCCAGAATTAATAACATTATCGGCCCTTCCAAGAATTTCGAATGTTGAATCAGAACTAAGCCTAATAATATCATTCGTTACAATTGGTAATGCATTTAATTTTGGTGCATTTATAATCAGACAATCTCTTTCGTCTTGAGAGATAGTAACATCATCCAGGACTTTAAACCCTTCTATTTTATCCTCTTTATTTGATATGTTTGAGAAATGATTAAGTTGCTTTACCGCTATATGAGTAACAGTTTCAGTCATCCCATAAGTTGCATATACCTTACAGTTTAATCCTTTTAATTTGCCTTGAAGTTCATTAGCTACAGAAGCTCCACCAACTATTAAGGTGTTAATTTTACCTAAGGATCCAATCGCGTTTTCCAATTGCAGTGGTACCATCGCACAGAAATCATAAGATTTATTAATTCTTTCCAAAGGATTTGAAGATGGCGAAATAATATCCAATTCTAACCCTAAAATCATGGCTCTAACCAACATCATTTTACCTGCAATAAAAGTTGTTGGCAAACAATGTAAAACAGAGTTTCCTGGCTGTAAATTAAAATAATTACCAGTAGCGATTGCAGAATGCACCATGGCTTGTTTTTGTATCTTAATGAGCTTCGGACTACCTGTAGAACCAGAGGTATTTACATAAACATGGTCATTTTCATCTAGCCAATCCAATAAAAAAATTCCAATACTTTTTTCAAAATCCTCACCTTCTTTCACAAAACTATAGGCAACATCTTTTAATTCTTTATGCGCAAAATACATGCCGTTAAACTTAAACCTATTATGCACTTGAGTAAATCTTGGAATCATTTTTGTATACTATTAAGAATAGGTAAAATTATGCTATTTTTAACGAACAGAAGTAAATAAATTATATTTAAAAAAATATATTTGACACTGTTACCTAAATACTTGTAACACCTATAACTATCCTTATTACTTTGGATAAGACCTTTGGATTTATTTTAAAAAATTACAAACACATGAAACCCATTTTATTCGTCATACTTTGTTTTCCGTTGTTGATGTTTTCTCAAGATTTTTCTGATGAAGACTATATTTACCTAAAACGACATGAACATATTAAAATAAATTTGGCTAATCGCAAACTGGGCATTACTAAAAACATATCTGAACAAGCCAAATACCTCACTGCAAAAAAGCTTTATTTTGCAAACGAATCTATAGGCTTTGATAGCTTTACATCTATTGAAAACATAAACGCTTTCACGATAACTCCGAATACCAACCAAAAAATTGAAGTAGATTATATTGAAACTAAACGTGAATTTGACAATGGTATTTTTTATAGTGACCAGGAAGCTAAACATTTCACTTTTCCAGCTGTGACCAAAGGTGCAATTACCAGTTTAAATTATCAGGAAATACTAAAAGACCCTCGTTTTTTGGGCATTTTTCGCTATGCTACCTTTGTTCCCACTAAAAGCGCAAAACTCACCATAGAGTTTCCTAAAAATGTAACGATTGGCTTTATTGACTTTAATACTGAAGGTTATCCTATTAATTTTAAACAAGAAAGCGACGGGAATAAAAATATATACACCTGGTCTGTAGAAGATATCAAAGGGTTTCAGGGAGAAGATAGAAGTGAATCCATTTTATATTACTTACCACACATCATTATTTATATAAAAAGTTATGAGCAAAACGGAAAAACACATCCTGTTTTAAATGATGTAAAAGACCTTTACTCATGGTATGCATCACTGGTTAAACAAATAAGTGAACAATCCTTAGAAAAGGTTCATGCTATAGCAGATGATATCACAAAAAATTTAGACACAAAGCGTGCTAAGGCAGCAGCCATTTTTAATTGGGTACAGGATAATATAACATATGTCGCCTTTGAGGATGGCCTAGGAGGTTTTATCCCTCGAGGCGCTGCAAGTGTTTGTGATAAACGCTATGGGGATTGTAAGGACATGGCCAACTTACTTTATGAAATGCTAAACCATGTTAATATTGAATCATATAGAACTTGGATAGGCACAAGAGACCGACCTTACTCCTATTTTGAAGTCCCTACTCCAATGGTAGACAATCACATGATAAATACGGCAATTATAGAAAATGATACTATTTTCTTAGACGCTACAGATAGTTATGTACCCTTTGGTATGCCAAGTGCATTCACCCAAACCAAAGAAGCCCTTTTGGGTCTCGATCAGGATTCTTTTAAAGTGATCAAAGTTCCTGTTCAAAATAGCAGTAAAAATACATCCAGTATCTCAAGCACTTTTACTTTTGAAAATAACACTATTAAAGTTTCTGAACAACGACAACTCACAGGCTATGAAAAAGTAGATTTTATTGCGGATTACACTTATAAAAAAAATGATAAGACTGAAGAAGAATTCTTAAATACCACGTTGGCACTAGGAAATAACAAAACCAAATACAACAATATAACTACACAGAATTTTGATAATAAAAATACGGCACTACTTTTAAACTACGATCTTACTTTAGATAATTACGCCAAAACTATTGAAAACAAAACGTATATTAACTTAAATATCGATAGGGTTTTAGCAAAAAGTAAAATCAATATTAAAGATAGAAAGTATAGCAAAAAAATAGATCACAAGTTTAAAAAGGAATTTGTCAGTAGATTTAAAATCCCAGCAGGATACAAAGTGAATCATGTTCCAAAAGATCTTCAATTTGATAATGCCGAGTATGGTTATAAAATTTCATACACACAAAATGCAAATGAAATTATTCAGAATAAAACCATATACATTAAAACCTTAAGTGTAAAAAACAAAGATTTCGAAACCTGGAATAGCTTTATAAAAAGTTTAATAAAGGCCTATAAAAAAAGTATAATAATAGAAAAGGAACTATGATAAAGAAACTGATTTTCATTTTTTTAATTGCATCTACAAATTGTGTAGCACAATATTATAAAACATACGATTGGAATGAAATTCCAAAGCTCCACAAACTTTCTGATACTGATGTAAAAGAATCTTCTGTTGGCATTTTAAAAAAGAGTATTATAGAATACCAACCCAGTCTGTTCTCTCAGGAATTAAAAAGATATGAGACCCAACATACCATTGTAAGAGTTAATGACGATAAGGGTATAAGTCGTCATAATACAGTTTATATTCCAATGTATGCAGTTAAAGAAGTTGTTAATATTAAAGCCAGAACTATTAATTCTGATGGTAAAATAACCTTGCTTAATAAGGACAACATAAAAGAAGTTCAAAATGTTAATGAATATGGCGATTTTAAAATATTCGCAATTGAAGGTGTTGAAAAAAACTCTGAAATTGAAGTGTTATATACCGTCGAGAAAATGTATGACATGCATGGTACTGAAACCATTCAAAGCGATTATTTAATTAAAGAAGCCAAATTTGTATTTATAACAGACGACCTCAATTCGGAAATTAAAGCCTATAGAACTGAGACTAAGTTTGAAAGCACAACTATGGCAGGGAAAACGGCAAAGCAAATTACATTAACAAATGTACCTGCTATGATTGAAGAAGAATATGCTACGCCTAATGCTAATAAAATTGCTATTGCCTATCAATGCTATCCAAAAGACCAAAATATTACACAAGACATGTTTTGGAAAAATGTAGTTAATAATATTGGTGAGAATTTCTTCCCTGATCAAGCTTCGGAAAAAGTTAACGAGGATATCAAAAAATTCACCAAAGACCAAAGTGATTTAACGGTTTTTACAGTGGCTTCATTGGTCGATAATTTTATAAAAACCAATTTTACAATTGTCAAAAATAATAACGCTGAATTAACTGACTTAGACTACATCTTAAAAAACAGATCGGCCAGCGAATTTGGAATTATTAAAGCCTATGCACATTATTTAAAAGCATTACAAGTAGAGTATGAATTTGTAATCACATCCGATAGATATCAATATAAATTTGATCCCGACTTTTTCACGCCAAACATGTTACGTGATTTTATTATCTATTTACCAACTGAGCAAAAGTATATTACACCCAATCGCATAGAACATCGAGTGGGAGAAGCGCCTTCTAATTTACTGGGGAACTATGCTTTATATATTACTAAAGGCCTAGATTATTATTTTAGTAAAATTGTTCAGACAGATGAGGATTATAGTCGTGTTAAAAGGGTTACCGACATCAATTTTGACGAGGATATTGAAAGTGTAACAATAAATCAATATCAAGAATATACTGGACATTGGGGTACTACCAACAGGATGGTTATGAACCTTTACCCAGAACAGAATATTACAGAATTCGAAAATTACTTAACTGGTTCTGGGATTGAAGATAAGGTACAATTGAAAATGGAAATGGAGAATACAGAAATAAACAATACTGTTTACAATCAGCCTTTTATTGTAAAATCAACGATTTCTTCAGAATCTATAATTGAAGAGGCTGGTGATAGTTACATTTTACAAATTGGAAAAGTTATTGGTACTCAAAGTGAGCTTTATCAAGAAAACAAGCGTATAAACCCTATTGAAATGACCTATCCAAATCAATACGATTATACGATTACCGTTACTGTTCCTGAAGGTTATACGGCTGAAGGCCTTGATGCTTTAAATATTGATGAAAGCTACATTTCGGTTACGGGACAAAAGGCATGTAAATTTGAATCCAGCTATACCTTAGAGGGAAATAAACTGATAATTACTATTCAGGAATTTTACAAAACAAATGAATTTGATTTGAATCGTTATGAAGAATTTAGGACTGTAATTAATGCCGCTTCCGATTTTAATAAGGCTTCCATATTAATAAAAGCCATAGAATAAAAAAAACCTCTCGATTGAGAGGCTTTTTTTATTCTAATATATTTTAATCTTCAGTTGAAGGCACTTCAATTGTTCCAATCAATTTATCTTTCCAGTTATTCCATTTATATTTTTTGGCAAAAACAAGAAGCAATAATGGGAATATAATAAATACTGGCAGAAAAATATCCATAAAGCCCATCTCTAATGGGTCAGAAATATCTTTAAATATTGAAGGAGTTTGAAAGGCAGTCCAATCTGCTGTTACTAATAATGCTGTAAATAAATTATTGGCAGCATGAAAACCTAATGCCAATTCCAAACCTTCATCCATTAAGGTTGTAATTCCTAAAAACAAACCTGTTCCTATATAATACACCATAATTACGGGTCCTAATTTTTCAACTTCTGGATTTGCAATATGCATTACTCCAAATACAACTGATGTAAATATTAAAGGGACCCATCTGTTTTTAGCAAGAACACCAATACCTTGCATTAAATAGCCTCTAAACAAATACTCTTCAAAACTAGTTTGTAACGGAACTAATGCTATGGCAATGACGCAAAGGATAAGAAATGGTTTCAAATTAAAATTATCTACATACCCTTCTGGGTTCATGTAATAATCAAAAAATACTAGACCAGAGGACACCAACCCCCAAAACATAAATGCAAACAAAACACGTTTCCAATCTATCTTTTTTCGAGAAGTCGTTAATGATGTTATAGTCTGCTTATGAATATATTTAACCCATAACAATAACATTACTAATCCTATCGCCAATGGTAAAAGCATTTCTATTAAGAATCTATTTTCTCCCTTACGCTCAACTTCACTTTGAATGATCTTATCTACGTCCAAATCCAACAGAACTACCAACAAATAATTTAGGATCATCAAACCAAAAAATAAGCCTGGTATAATTAAATATTTCCAAAATTGATATTGCCCCTTGTATGCTTGTTGAATATAATTCATAGTTTTAATTTATTTAGGTTCCATTCTTGTTTTGATTCGTAGCGCAATGTACCATTTTCTACTTGTAATGGTGATACAAAATTATTTGTATATAAACTTCCTGTTCCTAAGCCTTGTGGCATTAAATTCCCCAAAGAATAAGTCCATTGCGCAATTGCATTTAGGCCAATATTACTTTCTAAAGCACTCGTAATCCACCATTTAATATTTAGTTTTTCTGCCTGTTGGATCCATCCGTTGCTTCCCTTAAATCCCCCAACTAAACTCGGTTTTAAAATAATGTATTGTGGATTTATAATTTGTAGCAATTCTATCTTCTTTGTTACATTAAAAACACCAATTAACTCTTCGTCTAAAGCAATGTCTAATGGCGATGATTGACAAAGTAGTGCCATGTCCTCAAATTGTTTCGGCCTAATTGGTTGTTCGATAGAATGCAAATCGAATTCTGATAATAACTTTAGTTTTTCTAATGCGTCTTCGGGAGAAAACGCACCATTCGCATCTACACGTAGTTCTATATCATTGACAGAAAACTCATTTCTAATTGATTTTAAAAGCTCCAATTCGGTCTTGAAGTCAATAGCTCCAATTTTCATTTTAATACAACTAAAACCCTGATTAAGCTTTTTTTCAATCTGTTGCTTCATAAAATGTTTATCTCCCATCCACACAAGTCCATTAATTGGTATAACATCTTTTCCTTGTGTAAAATCAGAAGGGAACAGTGTGAAATTATCAGGACTATTTAGTGACATAAAAGCCATTTCCAGTCCAAATTGAATAGATGGAAATTCAACAAGAGTATCAAATAATTCCTTTAAACCTAATTGTATATTATTACAAACCCATTTTAGCTTTTGTTCATAATCGGGACGATCATCTATACTTAGGCTTCTTAAAATTCCACATTCCCCAATACCTCGTTTATTGCCATCTCTAATAATAATAAACCAGGATTCTTTTTGTTTTAATATGCCGCGTGAAGTTCCGCTAGGCCTTTTAAATTCTAAAATATATTTTTGGTAAGTTGCCTTCATTTAAAGTTCAATAGATTCACCTATTTCTAAAAGCATTAAATCCTTACCATTCTCAAAAAATTTACGTTTTGCATCATCATGTTTAATTTCTATATAGCCAAAAGTATCAAAATGATAGCCTAATATTTTATCACACTCTACAAAATCTGCCGCAATAATAGCATCTTCGATACCCATAGTGAAATTATCTCCAATTGGTAAAATTGCCAAATCTAACTTAGTTTGCATAGGAATGAGTTTCATATCGTAAGTCAATGCGGTATCTCCAGCTATATAAATATTTTTATGTTCTCCCTCTATTACAAATCCCCCTGGTTGACCACCATAACTTCCATCGGGAAATGACGAGGTATGGATAGCGTTCACATACTTTATACGACCAAAATCAAATTCCCAATTTCCACCGTGATTCATAGGGTGTCCTTGAAGGTCCTTGTTTTGATAATGCGACACAATTTCATAATTGGAAATTATTGTTGCTCCCGTTCTTTTTGCTATCCGTTCTACATCCAGAATGTGATCTTGATGTGCATGGGTTACTAAAATATAATCGGCTTTTAAAGTATCCACCTCAATATGAGACGCTTTTGGGTTTCCGGAAATAAAAGGATCAACAAGTAAAGTGATATTTCCTATCTGAATTTTGAGGCTGGCATGACCTAGAAATGTAATTTTCATTTTAAAGAATTTATTTGCAATTGAAAATACAAAAAAACCAATTATTAAATATGATAAATATATCCAAATCCTAATAAAAGAGCAAGTGCAAAAGTAGACAAAGCTAGCACCTTTAATTGCGGGTCTAGTAATTTGGCTTCAGATGTTTTTAAAACAGCAACTAAATGTATAATCAATGGTATAAAAACAACAATAAAAAGTAAGTTAATTGGTCTTCTATAATATAATATTCCAAAAAGTAAAGACAACACTAATGCTGAAATTATTAATGTTGAATGGTATAGTTTTGCGCGCTTAAGCCCTAGTTTCACCGCCATAGTAATCTTATTCGAAGCCTTATCTGATTCAATATCCCGCATATTATTAAGATTCAACACTCCCGTACTTAATAATCCTATGGTACATGCTGGTAGCAATAATACATGATCTAGCTGTTTAGTAAATAAGAAATAGGTTCCTAAAACACTTAATAATCCAAAAAACAAAAACACCATAATATCTCCCATAGCTCTATACCCATAAGCAGATTCCCCTACGGTGTATTTTATGGCAGCATACACGCATATTAACCCTAGAACAAAGAACAAAAGAGCATATAAAATATGACGCGTTCCAAAGGCGCTAAGGATGAGCATTAATACAACTAAAATTACGATGAGAATATTAATTTTTATTGCAGCAAACATTTGCTCTGGAGTTATCTTTCCACTTTGTATCGCTCGCTCAGGGCCAACTCTATTCTCATTATCTGTGCCTTTAACTCCATCTCCATAATCGTTAGCTAGATTAGATAGTATCTGCAAACTTATGGTCGCCAAAAGGGCAAATACAAAAATAACCACATCAAAAAAACCATTGTAATAGGCTAAACAGCTTCCAACAACAATTCCAGAAACAGACAGTGGTAAAGTCCTTAATCTAAGGGCAGAAATCCAAGGTTTTATGTTATCCATTAATAGTAATACTTAAAATTAATTCCATCATGGAATCCATTTTTTATCAAAGTTAGGTTTACGCTTTTCAAGAAAGGCATCACGGCCTTCTTTTGCTTCATCTGTCATGTATGCCAATCGTGTAGCTTCACCAGCAAATACTTGTTGACCTACCATACCGTCATCTGTTAAATTCATAGCGAATTTCAACATTTTAATAGAGGTTGGTGATTTCTCTAATATTTCTTGCGCCCATTGATAAGCGGTATCTTCCAATTCATCATGAGGAATTACAGCATTTACCATACCCATTTCATAAGCATCTTGAGCAGAATAATTTCGGCCTAAGAAAAATATTTCTCTGGCTTTTTTTTGTCCTACCATTTTTGCTAAATATGCAGATCCATATCCACCATCAAAACTTGTAACATCTGCATCAGTCTGCTTAAATATAGCATGTTCCTTACTCGCTAAAGTTAAATCACAAACAACATGCAAACTATGTCCTCCTCCAACAGCCCATCCTGGAACTACAGCTATTACAGCTTTTGGCATAAAGCGAATAAGACGTTGCACCTCAAGAATATTTAATCGATGGTAACCATCATCTCCAACATAACCTTGTTTACCTCTTGCCTTTTGATCCCCTCCACTACAAAAAGAATACACACCATCTTTGGAGGATGGGCCCTCGGCACTAAGTAATACTACTCCAATAGAAGTGTCTTCCTGAGCATCATAAAAAGCATCATATAACTCTCTTGTAGTTTTTGGTCTAAATGCATTTCTAACATTAGGTCTGTTAAATGCTATTCGTGCTACACCATTACATTTTTTATAAGTAATATCCTCATAGGTTTTGGCAGTAATCCATTTTATAGAACTCATTTCTCCTTAAAATTTTCAGATGTAAAAGTACATATTATATCATATTATAATTCAATTTTATCCCTAATATTATTAATATAATGCTTAATATTATATAATATTTTTAAATCCCTAAAAATGACTATCTCAAATTCTCCTTTAGCTAGCGAGGCAATTTTTACGTACAATTTAAATTCTGGTAATCTCTTTTTTTTTGATACCTTTCTAATTACAGAAATTTTTGAAGGTGTTATTATTGGGGAAAATGAATTGGTACAAATCATTGACTTGGCTCACAATTATTATGGTTTTGATACTCCTTATGGTATTATTAGTAATCGTTTAAATTCCTACTCTGTAAATTTATCAGAACTCATTCCTATATCTCATAAATTTAAAAACATGGTAGCCAATGCAGTGATAATCTATTCAGAATTAGGCCTGAACAATTTCGAATTAGAGAAACGCACACTTAATCTAAAAAGTCAATCTTTTTCACATATCGAAGGTGCTTTACAATGGACCAAAATGGAAGTTGAACACGCTCTTAAAATCAAAAACAAAACTTAATTATTTACTACAATAACCTAATCCCGTCATTATCAATAGAAATTAGTCGCTGTTTATACAGTGTTCCAATAGCTTTTTTAAAGCTCTTTTTACTCATTTGAAGGACATCTTTAATATCTTCAGGAGCTGATTTATCTGTTAAGTTTATAAAGCCGCTATTATCATGAAGTTCATGCATAATTGCTTCAGCATTTGGTTCAATATTTCTATATCCTATCTGTCCTAAAGTGATGTCTAATTTATTATCAGGGCGAATTTTTTTAACGATTCCTTTCAGTTTATCACCTACACTAAGGTCTTTAAAAATATCGTCATTAAATATCAACCCTAGATGCTGATTATTTACAATAACATTCATTCCAATTTCTGATGGATGTGATACAATTAAATCAACTTCATCAAATTGCGCAACTGTCAATTCTTTATTATCTAAAAAGTGATTGGTTTTACTTGATGCAACGAGTCTATTTGTTTCTTCGTCCAAATAACAATGTACCAAATACCAGCCCCCTCTTTTCATTTTAAAGGCTTGTTCTTTAAAAGGACAAAACAATTCTTTTACCATTCCCCAATCTAGGAAAGCACCATGATTTGTCACTTCATTACAACGAAGAACCGCAAACTCGCCTTTCATAATATAAGGTTCGTCTGTCACAGCTACCAATCGTTCATCATTATCAAGATAAACAAAGACTTCTAATTTGTCCCAGATTTTAAATTCTTCAGGAACATATCTATTTGGCAACAATACTTCATTATCTTCTTCATCGCTTAAAAATAAACCTGGATCCTTCTCTCGAAGTATGGTTAAGGTGTTGTATTCTCCTATGTGTATCATGGTGCAAATGTAAGAATAATAAAAAATTGAAACCAATTAACTTAATGCTTATCTCAATATGTTTTAGCTGTCTAATTTTATAAGGCGAAATGGCCCTATGTCATGATTTTAATTTTGATCCAATGCATCACAAAAAAAGCACCACAAAAATTGTGGTGCTTTTTAAATAGAGTGTCTTATTTACTAATACATTGATTCTTTTCCGAACCTTTTTGTTAATAGATAATATACTACAGGTCTATACTTGCTCCTATTTGATTTTCCATATAAATCCATTACTGCATCTATCCCTTTATCTAAATCTGGATTGTCATTTAATCCCAATTTTTTTATAAGAAAATTATTTTTTACTCTGGCAATTTCAGAGGCATCACTAGCAGATACTGTCGATGAATCTGCATTATAAATAGATGGACCACAGGCTATAGTAACTTTGGTCAATAAATCCATATCTGGAGTTACACCACATTTGTTTTCTAAATCTGTTGCATATTTTACGATTAACTCGTCTCTTTTGCTCATAATGTTTAATTTTAAATTAGATTAAGATAATATAAGTTATTGTTTTTTTTGGACACAAAACTTATAAAAAAGTCACAACACTATAAAGCATGGATCTTTCAAGACTAATCTATTTAATGTTTTTAAAGTAATTGAGAAGCACCTCATCATTAACCTGTCTCGGTGTAAAAATCTCAATGAGTTTTGGGGTTTCTCCTTTATTATAAAAAGAGACCATTTCCTTTTTCACTTGTGATTCGCTATGAGCAGTTAAATATTCAAACCCATACATATTGCATAGCTGTTTGGCTGTCAATTGATGCTTTGTTTCAAAAAAGGTATCGAAATTGTCAGTGTTTTTGTGGCCAGGAAGTATTCTAAATATACCACCTCCTTCATTATTGATTAGAATAATTCTAAAGTTATTAGGAATATAATTATTCCATAGAGCATTGCTATCATAGAAAAAACTTAGATCTCCAGTTATAAAGACCGTCATATCTGTACTTGTAATTGCCGCCCCAATAGCTGTTGAAGTACTCCCATCAATACCACTAGTTCCTCTATTACAATACACTTGTAATGATTTCTTTAAATTGAACAGTTGAGTATAGCGTATCGTCGAACTATTGCCCAACTGTAATATGCTGTTCGTGGGGATTGTATCCAAAATAGCATCGAACACTTTGAAATCTGAATAGGGAATAGTTTTTAAATAATTATCATGCTTAATACTTCTTCTCTTTTTAACATCTAGCCATCGTTTTTGATAATTATTTTGCGAAAGACTATATCTATCAAAAAAGGATTCAAAAAAACCATTTATTGAATATTTAAAATGCTTATTTAAACAAAAAAAAGTATCATTGGCCTTTTTTGTATCAATATGCCAATGTTGCTTAGGTTGATACGTTCTCAAAAATGCTTTTACTTTCTTGGATACTATTAAACCACCAAAAGTTAATAAAACATCTGGTTGTAACTGCCCGAGTTCTTCTTCATCTAAGGGCGCAATGATTTTATCAATGCTCTGAAAGAAATTTTCATGATGCAAGTTGGAAGTGGTTTCTGTAAATACAACTACACTTTCATCTTTTGCTAGGATATCCAAATACTGCTGTTCTACACTGTTTGGGGAATTAACACCAACCAGTACTAGTTTACGCTGGGCCGTTTTCCAAATAGTGCGATAGTCATCTAAATCCTCGATTTCATTTTCATTATCACTTTGGTCACTTGATTTTGGAAACACAGAAAATGCGTCTACCATATCATATAAAGGCTCATTAAATGGAATATTTATATGTACAGGACCATGTTGTGATTTTGCGATGTTCAATGCTGCATTTATTTCACTTTCATTAGTGTCTTGCTCATCACTAATTAAATTAGCAGCATACATAATATGGTTTGCAAATACATTGTCCTGATTAATAGTTTGCCCATCCCCAATACCAACTAAATGTGGTGGACGATCTGCTGATAAAACGACTAAAGGAATATCACTATAAAACGCTTCAGCAATGGCTGGGTAATAATTAAGTAAGGCACTTCCAGAAGTACAGACTAAGGCTACTGGGCTTTCTAGTTGCTGTGCAATTCCCAGTGCAAAAAAAGCAGCACAACGCTCATCTACAATGCTATAACATTCAAAATAAGGGTGATTGGTAAAACCAATGGTCAATGGTGCATTTCTGCTCCCTGGAGAAATAACAATATGCTTAATCCCTTTAGCCTTACATAGCTGAATTAGGGATTGTGCCAGCGGATTTTTTGGTAGTTTCATTGCTTACAAAGTTATTCAATTTGTAGTGCTTTAAAAAACAATAACTCTTTTTATTGTGTTGGTTTTATTAACCGTTTCCTTCCATTCGTCTTCTGGAATTGAGTCTTTAGTAATTCCACCTCCAACATATAGAATTGCATCCAATCCATTCAATTTCATACAACGTAAATTCACAAATAGATGTGTTGAACGTTTATTAAACCCGTAGGCCCTATTTTCAATATTCCGTCGACCAGAACGTGGTTGTATTTTGGTTTCCTTATTAAGCTCTCCTAAAAATCCTGTATAAAATTCGCGATTATAATGCTCTTTATCAAAAATAAATTGCATGGCATCATTCTTTGGAATCCCACAAACAGCAGGTGTTGGATGCATCGTTAAAATTAACTTTTGCAAGCTATTAACACCGCCTTTTAATTGCCCAGAAATGTCGGTTCTTAAATGCAGTAATGTTCCTGCTTTAACTGTTTTTATTTCAGAAAACTCTAAGTTTTCAACATATGGATTTAATATATCCTTCACATAATCTGTAACAAACTGTTGTTCTTCTCTTTCCTTATCATTCCAATCAACATCAAGTGTCCCTTTATAATCCTGAGTTCCGGCCAATGCCATAGTTGAAAACTTATTTCGCTCTACATTAAGTAATGTCTCTGGAGTGGCTCCTAACCACAATCCAACACTTGGATGGTACCAACAATAAACAAATGCAGAATTATAGGTGTTCAGTAAGTGCTTGAAAGATTCTATAGGGTTTGCTTTAGACAGGTTCAGGGTTTCTGTTCTGGAAAGCACCACTTTTTTTAAATCACTATTAGCAATTGCATTTATTCCACTAGAAACTAAGTCTATATGTTGCTGTTTATTATTTACAACTTTAAAATCTGATGGTTCTGTACTTTCAACATTAATATCATCTAAAGTTAGTAATATTCTGGATTTACTATATGGAATTAAAATCGCATCTTTTCTGACATCAAATGGGGAAAACACGAAACCACTTTCTTCATAGTTCTCAATTTTATAGAGGGTATTATTTTTTTGTAAAACAGCATTAATCTCAAAAGTATTAGGCATACTATACGCTACAAAAGGAAGTTCTTTCTCGTAATGTTCTAAAATGTAATTGAAAAAATCTTTAGAGGTCATGTACTCTATTTGGATTTAGGCAGTGAAATTGTAGTTAATTTACATGATGAAATTAAAGCATCATTTTCATCAGTTACACGAATATCGAACAACTGCATGGTTCTTCCTTTATGAATAAATTTTGCAGTAGCATAGACATAGCCATCTTTGACACTTTTTACGTGGTTTGCAGAAATATCAATACCTCTCACGAAATATTCTTTAGTATCCAAAAATAAATGTGCAGCAAAACTTCCAACACTTTCAGCTAAAGCTACTGTTGCCCCTCCATGAAGTATGCCATCTGGCTGATACACCCTAGTATTAACAGGCATTCTAGCAACTATGAAATTGGAACCAGCATCTACAAACTCAATATTCAATGTTTCCATTAAGGTGTTTTTACAAACCTCATTGGCTTTTGTTATAAGTTCTTCTTTTGAAAGATTCATAGAAATACTATTTTTGGTAAATGTACAGAAACCAAGATTAAAAATGAATCCATTAGAAAAAGAAATATCCTATACTATTACTAATTCATATTCCACTTTAAACACACTTAATGAAGGCACTAAAAATGTATGGTTCGTTTGTCATGGCATGGGCTATTTGAGTCGGTATTTTTTAAAATATTTTAAGGAATTAAATCCTGATGAAAATTATATTATTGCGCCTCAAGCACAAAGCAAATATTATATCCAACCTGGCTTTAAACATGTTGGCGCTAGTTGGTTGACTAAAGAGTATACGCAAGCCGAAACTGAAAATGTCTTGCGTTATTTTGATTCAATTATGGATGCCGAAGATTTACCTGATGACGTAAATCTTATTTTTTTAGGGTATTCTCAAGGCGTATCTGTAGCCATGAGATATATTGCTAAACGACAATTTCAATGTAGCCAACTGGTATTAATGTCTGGAGGTATACCAAAAGAACTACATTCTGAAGATTTTGCTTTTTTAAACGCGAAGATTTCGTTAATTTATGGAACACAAGATGAATACCTAAATGATGAACGTATTGTTTATGAAACACGTCGGGTTCATGAATTATTTGGTGATGTGGTGGATATTGTTCCTTTTGATGGACCTCATGTTGTAAATGTGGAACTAATAAACAGTTTAGTTTAATCAGTATCATTCCTGCGCAGACGGGAATTCTCAATATAAAAGTTTCAACTAATAAGATGCCTGCCTGAGCAGGAATAACTGAACAATGACAGCACCAACCTTAGAAAATGACTTCGTAAAACTCTCGCTTTTAGACTTGAGCAACTGTGAATATTTGCTAGACATTGCAAAACAAGAAGATTTGATACAGTACTCTCCTAGTGATATTAACACCCCTGAAAAATTAAAAAATTATGTACAAACAGCAGTGGATGGTTATTATCACAAAACAACCATCCCATTTATTATTTATGATAAGCGTACCCAAAGCTATGCTGGAAGCACACGTTATGGGCATATCGATGTTGCTAATAAAGTGCTACATATTGGTTGGACTTGGATTGGCAAAGAATTTCAAGGCACAGGACTCAATACCCATATGAAGTTTTTAATGCTACAATACGCCTTTGAGGAGCTACAATTTGACAAAGTAGAATTTCGCATAGATGAGCGCAATACAACTTCTAGAAAAGCCGTTGAAAAACTTAACGCTACACTTGAAGGTATATTACGTAAAGACACTTTAATGCTCAATGGCTATAAACGCTCTACCTGTTGTTATGGCATCTTAAAAGAAGAATGGCCCGCAATTAAACAGGCCGTGTTTGTTAATTTTTAAAACATTCTTATTCCATCAATTACCCTATTACTTGTATTAAGCGTTCTAATTTATTGCTGACTTCAAATACGGAAAAACTTCTAGCAAAACGGTATTGCTCTTTCCCATCTATCATTATTAAAACCACAGGTAAAGTAAATACTAAATGCTGTGCCGCAAATTCCCTTTGGTGATTGGTATCAATTATGCGTACCGTCACCTTTCGAAAATTTGAATTGATTTCATCAAGGAGCTTCGGTTTAATTACCTTGCATACGCCACAATGTTCACCAGAAAAAAATAATAGTTCTATCATTTGCCAAGATATTTACAAATTCTAAAAGACACTATTCCTCTACTTTATCCCAATCGGTAAGTTTTAATATTTTATGAAAAATTTCATTATTCTCATAAACTCCTGAAAACGATTCTGCTCCTGGACCATAAGCAAAAACAGGAATTAAGGTTGCCGAATGTCCTCCGGTTGAAAACGACCCTGTAATGTCATTATAATCGCTATATGATTTCCCTTCAGCAGTTGTCTTTGGTGTTGAAGCTAATGTAAATCCACCTGTTTCATGATCGGCAGTCACAATAACCAACGTATTACCATCCTTTTCGGCAAAATCTAAAGCCTTTCCAATAGCATTATCAAAATCGATAAGCTCTGAAATTAGATAGTCCGCATCATTAGCATGACCTCCCCAATCTACTTGAGACCCTTCTACCATCAGGAAAAAAGAAGATAATTTAGCTTTTTCATTTAAAAATTGAATTCCTAAATCTGTAGCATTAGGTAAAAAATCACCTCGTCCCTTTGCTATAGGTTGCATATGGTTTTCTGCTAGAAAATATGCTACTTTAGAATCCTCCTGAATACTCGTAAAGTCTCCTAAGGCGGTAGTATCTATAGTATATGATTTTGCCTCTAACTCCGCTAATAAATTTCTACCATCCTTACGTTGATTGAAAAACTTTGTGCCACCACCTGCTACAAAATCAACATTAGAGGGCACCATATATGCTGCAATTTCTTCTTGCATGCCTCTACTTAAAGTATGTGCATAAAAACTTGCTGGAGTTGCATGTGTAATTGAAGAAGTAGAAATTAATCCAGTTTTAATATTTTGCTTTGCAGCTATTTCTACCAATGTAGGGACATGAGTCGAATCGTCTGCCACCCCAATTGCTCCATTATACGTTTTAATTCCAGAAGCAAAGGCTGTCGCTCCCGCTGCAGAATCGGTGATATCTTCGCGAGAAGAAGACGTTTTAATCAGTCCTATATGTTTAAACCGTCCATAGTTAGGCGCTGTATCCTTAAAATAGAATGCTGAAGAAATCTGGGATAACCCAGTACCATCCCCTATCAATAAAATAATGTTTTTGGGTTGCTGAGGAAGGACTTCCTTGACTTTTTGAGAATTGCAGGAAAACAAAGTAGCAATCACTACCAAACAGATTAAGCTTTTAAATTTTATCATTTTTAATTTAATTATATTTATAATTTAAAGTGTATTTATATAGTTCTTAAGTCTTTCTTTAATAAAGTAACTCCATCCAGAAACACCACTTTCATATTTAAACTCTGGAATGGAATCATCAAAATCTTCAACGACTTTAGCTGTTAGGGTAAAATTAGTTTTCCCATTTAGATCTTCTAACTCCATAATAACAAAAGAATCGCCTTTAAAACCATCATATTTCCAGTTGGTCACAATTCTTTGCTGTGGTAAAACTTCGGTAACCTCCCATAAATGCATAAAATCTCTACTGGGTGCTTTCACATTAAATCGCGTGCTAAACCCTACTTCCGCTTTAAAATCTGGAATCTCTTCAAAAAACCATTGTACCATTTGATCATGTACGGTAATAGCCAGCCAAACATCACTTATAGATGTATCAAATAAATGAGTAACTATAATTGGTGGGTCAGTTGTTTTCACATACATAAAATTGGAATCAAAGATACTTATTTAAAACATATAGAGAATCTCAAAAAGAAATTACGATAACACCCCAGATTTCAACCAAAAAACAGATGTTCTCCTACCATTAACTTAACTTTAAAATTAATGCATCTCCATTACTTTAGGTGATATTCAAAATAAAACAAATCAATAATTTAAATTTGAAACAATGCATCTTTAAAGACTATTATTAAAAGGAAGTTACTTCCTACTACCTTTTCAATGGAAATAATTAATTTATTTTTTCGTACCTTATAAGTGTACTTAAAATTAAAGCTGATCTCAATTATAACCATCTTTTCATTATTCAGCTCCTCCTAATAAATAGCATTTTTAAGTACTTCGTTGCAATTATATATTCGACCTAAGAAAAATTATAGCATTTTAATACTCCTGATTATGAATATCGGTTTAGAAAAATGCAACTATTATTCTGAGATTTTTAAAGCAAATATGCTATTTAAAGAAATCTCACAGGAGTCTGTAAACGAACTTTTAAAAATTTCTACTGCCGAATTATTGCCGAAAAATTCAAGTCACATAAATGAAGACAGAGTGTTATATAAATTTCATATAATTATATCTGGAAAATTAAAAATTTACAATGTAAACTCTGAAAAGAATCGGCAATTTATTCTATTTATTTTGAAAGAGAATGATGTCTTTGATACAATTTCTTTACTTGATGGAGTGAACCATCACATGTACTATGAAACATTGGAACCTACAGAAGTCATAAGTATACCAATTTTTAAAATGCGAAAATGGATGGAAGAAAACCCAGAGTTTAATATTGCTTTGCAAAAGTACTTCACCAAGCAAATGCGTTTATTAGAATCTTTTACTGTCGATCTTGCTTTAGAAAATATTGCTACACGCCTAGCAAAACTCCTTATGAGACATTTAAACACATCTACAAATGAAATTGAATTTATTAATGATTTATCTCATGATGAGTTGGCTGGACTCATTGGTACTACTCGAGCTGTTTTAAATAGACATCTCCAAGAATTCAAAGAAATGGGAATCCTAAAAATCAGCCGTAAAAACATAAAAATAATAGATGTAGACCAACTAAAATTACAAACAAAATCTTGACTTACAGGTGATTAATCGTGTTACTACTGTTCATTATTAAGTATTCTTTTTAAGATACTTAGCATCAATATTCTTCATAAAATTTTCTTAAATATTATTAAATGCTACTTTAGTAGCACTTAAATATTTCAATATTATGTAATTTTGAGTCCTTGTTTTTTTGTCAGGATGGTTAATTAATACAAAAATCTACTTCACTTAAAAAGTTTGTAACCAATTTACAACCTTAACTGTATTAAGGCCAAAGACAATAAAATGTTTAACTTAATTTTCACTCTTCCTAAGAAAACTAAAAAGCATTTTAATACGTTTTCTATGAATACAGGTTTAAATAAAAGTAGGTATTATTATGATACTTTAAGAAGCAGTGACTTATTTAAAAATATCTCACATGAGTCTCTTTACAAGCTTTTAGAAATTTCCACTACTGAGTATTTACCAAAACATTCATGTAAAATAAATGAAGACAGCACCCTATATAAATTCTACATTATTATTTCTGGGAAAGTTAAAATTTACAATGTAGATTCACATAATAACAGACAGATTACCTTATTCTTATTAAAAGATAAAGATGTGTTTGATACCATCGCTTTACTTGATGGTTATAATCACCATATCTATTGTGAAACTTTAGAACCAACAGAGGTATTGAGTATTCCTATTTTTAAAATGCGTAAATGGATGAAAGAAAACCCAGAAATCAACACCGCATTATTAAGGTACTTCGTTAAAAAAATGCGGCAATTAGAAACTTATGCCGTTGATGTAACCTTAGAAAGTATATCAACACGTTTAGCAAAATTACTTATTAAACATATGAACACCTCTTCAAATAAAATCGAGTTTATTAATGATCTATCTCATGATGAATTAGCAGGATTAATTGGAACAACTAGAGCTGTTTTAAATAGACATATTCAAAGATTTAAGGCGAAAGGTATTTTAAAATTTAGTAGAAAGTATATAGAAATAACAAATTTACAACGCTTAAAAAATCAGATCAACGACCATACATTGGCATTTGATCAAACACAAAAAATGGAATCAAAAAAATAAAATAATTAGATTCATATTTACAACATAATCAGGCTGCAAAACAAGTGTCAATCTTAATTTTCACTTAGTTATACCTGCCTGATATTCAATTAGTTAAAACTTTTATCAACAATAAAACAACCTTCTTAAAGTTTTCTTAAATATGCAAATACTGCTACCTAGGTAGTACTTTAGAATCCTGATTTTGTCTAATTTTGTCATGTAATTTATTCAAAAATACAGCTAGTTAATAACCATCGTTAAAATGGCAATCCTCTCTCTCATTTAGCTTTGACATAATTACGTTTTAAAATTATTAACTCTAAACACTTTTATTATGAAAACGTTTTTAATTGGTCTTATTTTTTTAGGTTTTACCAGCCTAGGTCACTCACAAATTAATGGGGACACTAAAGTAAAAGAAGAAGCTCTAGATGTTGTAACTGTTACACGTCTAAACTTGAGCTATCTTAAAAAAGTACAAGATGAAAATACACCTCAGCGTGTAAAATCTTTGGAAAATAGAGCCGCAAGATATGATATTACCGAATCACCTGTTTTTGATCGTAAATTTGAATCTTATGAAGTTTTATTTGAGCAAAATAAAGGTCGTATTGTAGCAACATTTGACCAACAAGGAAAAATAATTAATTCATTAGAACGATTTGACGATGTATTACTTCCTCCTGAAGTAAGAAACACCATATATAAAGAATATCCTGGATGGAATATCCATAAAGACATGTATTTAGTATCATACTACCATGATAAGGATGTGAAAAAAACATACAAAGTTCAAATTAGAAAAGACAAGTTAAAAAAGAATTTAAAAATTGATTCACAAGGAAAAATAATGTAAACTTCTTCTTAATAATGTCATGAAGAAGCCGTGAAATCTAATATAGTGACAGTCTTTACAAAACTGTAAATGATATCACATCGAGTACTTTAAAACTATTAATGGTAAAATAAAGTAAATTACTGAAGTCACTCGATGTGATATCATATTTTAATAATTCAAATTTTATTGAACTAACTAATCTTTTTTTTGAATGGTTTATTTAACCATATTAATAAAAGCACTCTCTCCCAAACTATTTTAGCTCAATTACATTAAAAGTTATATTAACTCTAAAACAACAATTATGAAAGCATTTTTAATTGGTATATTTTTTTTGGGCTTTACCAGCCTTAGTCACTCACAAGTAAATGAGGACACAAAAGTGAAAGAAGAAGCTCTAAGTGCTGTCACACTGGCACCATTAAATTTAACCTATCTCAACACGGTGCATAACAAATTTGCCCCGAAACATGTCAAGGCCTTAGAAAATAAAGCGGCTAGGTATAATATTTCAGAATCTCCATTATTTGAAGTTGGAAAATTCGAAGCTTATGAAGTCATTTTTGAGCAAAGTAAAAGTCGTATTATTGCAAATTATGATAGCCAAGGCAAAATAATTAGTTCTTTTGAAAGATTTTATGATATAATGCTTCCACCGGATGTCATGGCAGCAATTCATGAGCAATATCCAAATTGGACGGTACATAAAGATGTCTATTTAGTATCTTATTTTCGCTTTAGAGATGTGAAAAAAATATACAAAATTCAAATTAGACAAAACAAATTAAAAAAGAATTTGAAAATTGATGTTGAAGGAAATATGATGTGATTTTTCAAAGTATTATATCTGAATAGTTAATCACATTACCAGTAAGTATTTTTAAATTCTAAATAATATCACATCGATCATCCTTTATAAAGCAGTGTTGTATAATTTAATAAGTAAGGCAATATGCAACAAAAAAATAAAATTTATCGATGTGATATTATAATTATACTGTCAATTTTGTTACTATCTCTTTTGTTGATAATATTTCTGTAGTATACTCAATACTTGGTCCTGCAACCCAAACTGTTTTATAAGTTGCTTTAGTTGCCGCATTCTTTGTGGCATTCATTCCAATGCTAAAACGAACCATTTTTACCCACTTTTTAAGCTTTTTATTTTTATTCAAAATGGATTCAATCCAGGTTTGCTTAGTACCTATTTTTTGAACATAAGGTGTATTAATCACAGTACATGGAGTTCCAGAAATTCGTTCAGTCATAATTATATCATCAGCTCCATAATCTACACAAGCTTGTTTATACTCTTGAGTTACATTGGCTTCTAATGAAGCAATAAATGGGCTCCCAACAGATACTCCTGCTGCTCCATAACTAAGCATGGCATCAATATCTGCTTTACAACCTACACCTCCAGCAGATATAATTGGAATATTACAATTGGTAACCAACTCTTTAATTAAATCTTCAGGTGATAAATCACCCCGGTGCCCACCTGCTTGATCATTTACAGCAATTATAGCATCTCCTCCTAAGCCCTCAACCTTCTTTGCAAACTTTAAATCAACAACATCACAAAATACTTTAATACCAACTTTGTGAGCACTGTTTATAGTTTCTTCAGGACTTCCTAATGAGGTAATAATAAAATCGCATCCCTCCTCACACAATACCTTGAGCTGTGCTTTATATTTTAAATTAGATTTATTTACAATTAAATTAAATCCAAATGCACCTCCTTCAACTTTAGCCGCTTTCAGTTCTTGTACGGCTGTTCTTAATTCTTCTAGCGTTCTATAATTTAAAGCAGGAATACATCCAGCTATCCCCCCTTTCATGGCTTCAATTACCATGGCTGTATTTGACACCAAAAACATTGGTGCTTGTATAATAGGATACTTAATATTTAAGAGTTGCATAAGCGATGTCATTTTTAAACCTTTTTTACAAATATAATAAATATTATGCATGCATAACAAATAATATTATTCTCTCAAAAAACTCAAATTAATGTTCGATGTTCCAAAGACGTCAATATTTGTATGACTAAATCTATCTTCTCCTATAATATTTAATTTCAATGTCGTTTTACTTAGCTCCAAAATTGCAAATTCTTTAACATTCTCTAGTGTTGTAACTATGATTTTATCATCTACTACCTTCCAAGTACCAGCTGAACTATGTTCAGTATAATTTATAACTAAGTTGGATGATTCTCCATTTTCAATTCGTACAAGATCCAAATCATAGGTCCCTTCATATATAAATTTATTTCGATATTCAGACAACATCATTACCACATCCAAATTAACCCCCTGTCCATTTAACTCGGCTTATGTTATTACGCAATGTTGTGTTGTTTCGGTGGTTCCAGAATATTCGATGGACACAGACCGCCTGATCCCAATTATGCTTTCAGACGTGTCTTGTGTCTCATTATTATCATTTGAACATGCCATCACACTCACTGCTAATACAGTCCACAACATATTGCATTTTTTCATATCATAATTTCTAAAACAATAATGCATTAAATATCAAATATTGATAACAAAAAAAGCGTAATCATTTCTGATTACGCCCTCTTTCTCTAAATGTTATATTATTGATATCCTTCAACTATGCTAAGCACGAGTCACAGGAAGTACAAGTCTTATTTTACTTCTTCAAAGTCAACATCTTCAACATCACTGCTTTCGTCTGTACCTGCTTGTCCTTCTTGACTTGCATCTGGTTCAGCTTCGCCACCTTGTTGAGCATCTGCTTGAGCTTTGTACATTTCTTCACTAGCAACTTTCCAAGCTTCGTTTATTTTTTCTAAAGCTGGCTCTATAATAGCAACATCTTTAGTTTCATAAGCTTTCTTAAGTTCTTCTAATGCTGCTTCAATTGGTTGTTTTTTATCATCTGATAATTTATCACCAAATTCTTTCAATTGACTTTCTGTTTGGAAAATCATAGCATCAGCACTATTTAACTTTTCAGCAGTTTCTTTTGCTTTGGCATCAGCTTCAGCATTTGCTTCAGCATCTTGCTTCATTTTTTCAATTTCGGCATCAGTTAAACCAGAAGAAGCTTCAATACGAATATCTTGAGTTTTTCCTGTTGCTTTATCTCCAGCTGTTACATGAATAATTCCGTTTGCATCAATATCAAAAGTCACTTCAATTTGAGGTGTTCCTCTTTGTGCTGGTGGAATTCCATCTAAATGAAAACGACCAATCGTATTATTATCAGCAGCCATTGCACGTTCACCTTGTAGTACATGAATTTCTACAGAAGGTTGATTATCGGCAGCAGTTGAAAATACTTGAGACTTTTTTGTTGGTATTGTTGTGTTAGCATCAATAAGTTTAGTCATTACATTACCCATAGTTTCAATACCTAATGATAATGGAGTAACATCTAATAAAAGAACATCTTTTACATCTCCTGATAATACACCTCCTTGAATTCCTGCTCCTACAGCAACAACTTCATCAGGATTTACACCTTTACTAGGTTTCTTTCCGAAGAACTTTTCTACCGCTTCTTGCACTGCAGGAATACGTGTAGAACCACCTACTAAAATAACTTCATCAATATCTCCTTTTGATAATCCAGCGGCTTTTAATGCTTTTTCACAAGGCGCTATTGTACGCTTTACTAAATCGTCAATTAATTGTTCGAATTTTGCTTTTGTAAGTGTACGCACTAAGTGCTTTGGTCCACTAGCAGTAGCTGTGATATAAGGTAAATTGATTTCTGTTTGAGCTGAAGATGATAATTCAATCTTAGCTTTTTCGGCAGCTTCTTTTAAACGTTGTAAAGACATTGGATCTTTACGTAAGTCCATGCTTTCTTCTGCTTTAAACTCATTAGCTAACCAGTTAATGATTTTTTCATCTACATCATCACCACCTAAGTGAGTATCTCCATCTGTAGATAATACTTCAAATACACCATCTCCTAATTCAAGGATAGATACATCATGAGTTCCTCCACCAAAATCAAATACTACAATTTTTTGGTCAGTTCCTTTTTTGTCCATCCCATATGCCAATGCAGCTGCTGTTGGTTCGTTTATAATTCTACGAACTTTTAATCCTGCAATCTCACCAGCTTCTTTAGTGGCTTGACGTTGTGCATCATTAAAATATGCTGGCACAGTAATTACTGCTTCAGTAACATCTTGTCCTAAATAATCTTCAGCAGTTTTCTTCATTTTTTGAAGTACCATTGCCGATAATTCCTGAGGTGTATATAAACGACCATCAATATCTACTCTTGGAGTGTCATTATCTCCTTTAACTACTTTATATGGTACACGATCTGCCTCTTTGTGAGATTCAGAAAATTTATTCCCCATAAAACGTTTTATAGAATATACCGTTTTCGTTGGGTTTGTTACTGCTTGACGTTTTGCCGGGTCACCAACTTTAATTTCACCGCCTTCTACAAAAGCGATTACTGATGGTGTAGTACGTTTACCTTCTGCGTTCGGGATTACAACTGGTTCGTTACCTTCCATAACCGAAACACATGAATTTGTTGTTCCTAAATCGATTCCAATAATTTTACTCATAACTTAATTTATTCTTTAATTGTGTTTAATTTCATTTTAAATACATCTTCCTAATGTCAATCATTGTGCCATGAAAAAAAATATGACAAGGTGTCATTCTCTATATTTAAACTTTGCTTACTAATACATTTTTATTGTTTCAAAAGCATCTATATTTGCCCCAACACTAAATCGTTTGCGTTACATGGAATGTATATCTGTTTTTGACATGCTCAAAATTGGCATAGGCCCTTCAAGCTCACATACTTTAGGCCCTTGGCGTGCTGCAGAACGTTGGATTCAACATTTAAAAAACAAAGATCTCTTCAAAAATACTATTGGTTTGAAAGTTAACCTATATGGCTCTCTTTCTTTAACCGGAAAAGGACATGCTACGGATCTCGCAGCAATGCTAGGCCTAGCGGGTACAGACCCTGAGTATATCCCTATTAATGATATCGACACTATTATTGAATCGATTCATTCAACACAACAAATTAATTTTGGTGGATTATCACTTGTTAATTTTAATCCTGATAATGACATCATTTTTAATAAGGAGTTTTTACCATTTCACCCCAATGGGATTAAATTCACTGCCTTTATGGATAATGGACATATTGAATCTGACATTTACTATTCAATTGGTGGTGGTTTTGTGGTTCGGGAAGAATTGAAGCATGCTAAAGAAAACATTAAAATTCATAAAACATTCCCATTCCCTATTCAAAATGCAACTGAATTAGAAAACTATTGCAAACACGAACAACTTAAAGTTTCTGATGTTGTATTAAAAAATGAACATTCTTTAAGAACGAATGAACAAATAAATCATGAGCTTTTAAGAATTTGGAATACCATGCTTGAATGCATGTATACTGGGTGTCATTCCGAAGGAATTCTTCCAGGAGGATTAAATGTTAGAAGAAGAGCCTATGACATGCATCAAAAACTAAAAGGTGACGCTACTTATAATTCACCTGATGAATGGCTAAATTCAATACGAAATACCGAGGTTAAATTCAGACAAATTCTAAAATGGGTGAGTTGTTTTGCGCTTAGCGTAAATGAAGTTAATGCCTCTTTAGGGCGAGTTGTCACAGCTCCTACCAATGGTAGTGCTGGTGTAATACCATCCGTTTTAATGTATTATTTAGTTATTGAAAACCATAAGGCTGGTTTTAATGAGATTAAACAATTTCTACTGGTTGCAGGTGAAATAGGAAGCCTATTTAAAAAAGGAGCTACCATATCTGCTGCCATGGGAGGCTGTCAAGCCGAGATTGGTGTGTCGTCTGCAATGGCGGCCGCAGGATTATGTGAACTCCTAGGAGGAAGCCCAGAACAAGTTATGATTGCTGCTGAAATTGCCATGGAACATCACTTAGGATTGACCTGTGACCCAATTGGAGGCTTGGTGCAAGTGCCGTGTATTGAACGTAATTCTATGGGCGCTATAAAAGCAATTAATGCAGCCGAGTTGGCTTTAGATACAGACCCAGAACACACCAAAGTACCATTAGATAAAGTTATTGACACCATGTGGGAAACAGCAAAAGACATGAATACAAAATACAAAGAAACCTCAGAAGGTGGCCTAGCCGTTCGCGTGAATTTAGCCGACTGTTAATCTCTAATTGTCTTTCGGACATTTTCCAAAAAGGAAAAACTCCAATTTAAACAATACTCCCTTTTTAACTTAGAACTTGGCTCTTGGCGTTTAGAATTTAATTAATATTACCTTTTTTGCTCATTACAACCAGTACGCTGCCTAGTGTCAATTAGATAAATAATTTTCCATTGTCCATTGTCATGAAACAATTGAAATGAATTCACACCACAATGAGCAAAATTTCCATTAAACCAAAACTCATAAGGTGTCCAGGCATTTGCCATATTGCCATCTACTTTAATAATATAATCTTTTAAACGCTCATCCCATTTCTGATCTACAGGTCTATTTGCTATTGCTTTTATTAATGTTGAAGAATCATCCGTTCTCAAAACATCCTTCCCTTCTTTATTTTTAAAAGCCGTTTGCGTTGTAAACTTCCCCAACATTACTGATTTCATTAAAATGGTGTCACCTTTATGAAATCCCTCAAAAAAAGTATCAATCGCAGCTTTCACGTTTGCCGTTTCATCATTTTGAGCGTTGATCGTTGTTGCAACTAAAATTGCACATATAAGTAGTAGTCGTGTCATGCCTGTTATTTTTCACTAAAGTAGGATTAAAGAATAAATCCTAAAAGATTTTAAAGAAAAGTTTAACACAACCACTAACTATTTCAATATTTAGTACTTTTACATCTCAAATAAAACAGTTATGTCTACAGCTAAAAAAGAATATAAAAGAATCACCACCAATACACTTGTTGAAATGAAAAGCAATGGTGAAAAAGTATCTATGCTTACCGCCTATGATTATACCATGGCAAAAATTGTAGATGGTGCTGGAATAGATGTTATTCTTGTTGGAGATTCGGCGAGTAATGTAATGGCCGGGCATGAAACCACATTACCAATTACACTTGACCAGATGATTTATCATGCTTCTTCTGTAATTCGTGCGGTTGATCGTGCATTAGTTGTTGTCGACCTTCCTTTTGGAACTTACCAAAGTGATCCCAAAGAAGCGTTACGTTCGGCTATTAGAATTATGAAAGAAAGTGGTGGACATGCGGTAAAACTTGAAGGAGGAAAAGAGATTAAAGATTCAGCTAAACGTATTTTAAATGCTGGTATCCCAGTTATGGGGCACTTAGGTTTAACTCCCCAATCTATTTATAAATTTGGAACTTATACGGTTAGAGCTAAAGAAGAACAAGAAGCTATCCAACTTTTAGAAGACGCTAAAATGTTAGAAAAAATAGGGTGTTTTGGAATTGTTCTTGAAAAAATTCCAGCTGAATTAGCAAAAAAGGTTGCCGAAAGTGTGAGTATTCCTATTATTGGTATTGGTGCAGGAAATGGTGTAGACGGTCAGGTTTTAGTACTTCATGACATGATTGGAATGACACACGAATTTAATCCGCGCTTTTTACGTCGTTATATGAATTTATATGAAGATATGACAACCGCCATCTCACAATATGTCACCGATGTAAAGAATGTTGATTTTCCTTCAGATGCGGAACAGTATTAATTGCCAATAGTCAAACCCATTCTTTTTTGAAAAATAAATTATTATCTAATAAATCTAATTTGCAAGTTCTATATGAAGATAATCACATCATCATTATAAACAAGCGTGTTGGAGATATTGTACAAGGTGATAAAACCGGAGATAAACCCCTTAGTGATGTTGTAAAAGAATACATCAAAGACAAATACAATAAACCAGGAAGTGTCTATCTTGGGGTGGCACACCGACTGGATAGACCTACTACTGGAATTGTGGTCTTTGCCAGAACTTCAAAAGCATTGACGCGATTAAATAAATTATTTGCAGATAAGCATATGAGTAAAACCTATTGGGCAATTGTTGGGAATAAACCAACAAAAACAAAGGATACTTTAATACATTGGTTGCGAAAAAATCCGAAGAATAATAAATCGACGGCATTTATAAAAGAAGTCGATAACAGTAAAAAAGCCATTCTTCATTATCAAGTACTTAAAACATTAGAGCGTTATTTTTTAATAGAAGTAAATTTGGAAACAGGGCGTCACCATCAAATTAGATCACAGTTATCTAGTATTGGTTCACCAATACGAGGCGATTTAAAATACGGATTCAAAAGAAGTAATCCTGATGGCGGAATTCATTTGCATTCTCGCAGCTTAGCCTTTATTCATCCCGTTAGCAAAGCTGATATGGCTATTACTGCACCTTTACCATCTGATCCCGTTTGGGATGCTTGCAAATAAGTGACGTTCGGTTAAAACTAAATCCTAGTTTTTTTTTATTGATTGCTCCTTTTAGAATAATATTCGTTTAAAGATTTTTCGTCTTTCTTCATTGTGCTTTAATCTTTACTGGCTTATTCCTATATTTATAAAAAAATATTTTGAATATACCCGCCATACTAGAAAGCCAACGTTCATTTTTCAAAACTCAGAAAACAAAAGATGTTAACCTCAGAAAAACATTACTAAAGCTCCTAAAGCAGGAAATTATTGCGCGAGAACAAGATATTTACGATGCTTTGGATCAAGATTTCGGCAAATCGGAGTTTGAAGCTTATATGAGCGAATTCGCATTATTGCTTTCAGAAATTGATTTGGTATTAAAACATTTAAATGGTTGGTCAAAGCCGAAGCGCATGCGGTCATCAATGCTCACCTTTCCATCTAAAGATTATATCTACAAGGAACCTTACGGTGCTGTTTTAGTGATAGCACCCTGGAATTATCCATTCCTACTCGCCATAGAGCCATTAGTCATGGCTATTGCTGCAGGTAATACAGTGGTATTAAAACCTAGTGAACTCACCACATATACGTCTACATTGGTTAGTGAAATTATCTCAAAGATATTTGCTCCAGAATATGTCACAACCGTTCAAGGTGGTGTTCCTATAGCAACTGAACTTTTAGAACAGCGCTGGGATTATATTTTTTTCACAGGAAGTGTTAATGTGGGTAAAATTGTAGCTAGAGCGGCAGCTGTAAATTTAACACCAGTCACCTTAGAACTCGGTGGCAAATCACCATGTATCATTGACGATTCGATGTCGCTTGATCTTGTCGCCAAACGGTTGGTCTGGGGAAAATTTTTCAACGCCGGCCAAACCTGTATTGCACCAGATTATATCATTGCAAAATCTAATATTAAATCTGATTTAATTGAAGCGCTTAAAACTGAAATAAAAAGAGCTTATAGCGATGATCCCAAGGCTTCATCAGATTTAGCAAGAATTATAAATTCGCGAAATTTAGAACGATTAACAGCGATGTTAGACGGCGAAAATGTTGTCTGTGGTGGAGACTTTAACACTGAAGACTGCTACCTCGCTCCTACCATTATTGACAACCCAAGTTTGAATAGTGCCGTTATGAAAGATGAAATATTCGGACCAATACTTCCTGTTTTGACTTATAACACTGAAGCTGACATAGAGTCGATTATTTGGAATTACGAAAAACCACTTTCTCTTTATATATTTTCCAAAAAGAAGTCCTTTATCAATCAATTATTACAAAAATATAGTTTTGGAGGAGGCGCAGTAAATGACCCATTAATTCATTTTGGGAATCACAGATTGCCCTTTGGAGGTGTTGGTGCCAGCGGAATGGGGGCCTATCATGGCAAACTAGGCTTTGATACCTTTTCACATAGTAAAGCCGTGGTTAAACGCGGCAATTGGATTGATCCTCCAGTGAGATACGCTCCTTATACAGGTAAATTAAAACTCCTAAAACTGATGTTTAAGTGGTTGTCTTAAGCGCTCTTATGGTCAACGGGTAATGTAAGGACAACTTGGTACCTTCACCTGGCTTAGAGACTAAACTAAATGCAGTTTGGGTTAATGCTGCCCTGCTCTCCATATTAATCAAACCAGAGCCCTTAATAACCGTATCAATATCAAATCCAAGACCATCATCTTCAGCAACGATATACAAATCATCTGGCTTATAGTCGAGCGAAATTTTAATTAGTGAGGCCTCAGAATATTTAACCGAATTTGAAATAAATTCTTGTAGGATTCGAAAGAGAATTATGGAGTCCCCATTATTATTACAGATCCCTTTATCTCCAGTACTAATTAATTCGGCTTGTATTAAATTCATTTTATTTAAACGATCCATTTCCGTTTGAATAGACTCTTGAAACCCGCGACTGAGAATCACGTCAGCGTTTAATGTTTTAGACAAAGTTCTTACTTCCTCTATGGCACTTAAAACAATATCTTTCGTGTCATCAACCTTTTCTTTTACAGTATCCTCAACTAATGATGAAACTAAGGATAATTGCATTGTTGCAAAGGATAATATTTGCCCAACATTATCATGTAATTCCTGTCCAACATTTTTTAGCGTTTGTTCTTGAATCTCCAGTTGGGTTTTAGAAATTTCTTCTTCAAATTTCCGTTGTTGATTTATTTTATCCAGAAGAAGTTTGTTCTTACGTTTTTGAAACACAATAAAGAACAGTACAACTAAGGCAGTCACCACTACCAAAACGACAATCATATATATTAATAAATACCTTTCGGCATCTGTACTCACTAATTGTTCTGAGGTTTGCACCATAGTAATGCTATTGTAAATGTTGAATACATAAATATATTCATAGTTAAATAAATTTGCCATCTTAGAAAGATAAAATTCCAATCGGCCATTGCATAATAAATTTGGTAGAACACCAATGGTGTTATCACCAAAAACCAAACTAATAAGACCGTGCTAATATAAAAATTTATAGAATTGTTAAAACTTAAAATACGATCACTTTTCAATATTTCCAGTAAATAGAATACTATGGACAATAAAATAATTGCTGATCCACAAACGCTAATACCTGGAAATGAGGCAACAAAAAAGGTATTCCAATTGCTGGTAATAATTACTATACAAAATACAAAAAATACCAGAGTACTATAACACAAATACCTGGTATTTTTTTTGGACTTTATTAGTTTTTGGAAGTAAAACGAATAAAATATAGGACTACCCATTTTCCAAAAAATGGTATACCACCAATAATTTTTTTCAAATTTTGTGCCTTTCAAATAAGTTTCAGCCGCATTCAAAAACTCATAATCTCTAAGATATCTTGGATAAGACCCTATAAGTTCAAGTATAGCAACATATACTAAAAACCAAATAAAATATTTAACAACAGTGTGTTTGTATTTTTTATAACAATAAATACCGGCCAAGGCCGCCATTATTTCTACAAAATGAGTGATAAAAAAATAATTATTTAATAAAAACTCCTTCACAATTTTACCTATTAGTAGGTTGTTTTTTCTCAGGTTTACATGCAATTAAAGCAACTGCAAATGAGAGGTACATAAACATATTGAAAAATATTATAATCTTCCATTTAAGCAGTACAAAAGCCCAATCAGAAGAAGTCAAATACATATCATAAAACAACAATGGCGTAGTCACCAACTTCCATATAAAAATGATCACTGCGATATAAAAATTTAAAGATTTATAGAAGGTCAATATTTTTTCTGAATTTATGATTTCCAGAAAATAAAAAAAGGACACCATTACTATAAGTCCAAAACTCACAATCTCAATGGAAATAACCGAGGATAACATAAAGGATTTCCAATCAAAAACAATACTGATTAGTGACACCAAAACCAACAGTATACTGGCATATCGCAACATACGTTTAAAACGTTTCTGATTTAATATTTTCCCAAAATAGAAGGCATAAAACAAAGCGGCTCCAACAGACCAATATAGCGTCGTCCACCAATTTCCTTCAAGAAACATAGTCCCTTCAATCCATCGGTATAGAGGATCTAACCATTCAATTTTGTCTATATAATAGGGGTAACTCCCTATAAAATCGGCAATAACAGCGCTTATCAAAAAATAAATAAAATATCTCGAAGTTGAATTTTTGAATTTTTTCAAACATAATATCCCTACCAACCCTGCTATAAACTCGAAAACCATGGTAAGTGAATAATGATTATCTCTAAAAAACGCTTCTATCATTTTGGTCCATTTATAAGCTAATTTTCATCAGGTTGACACCATATTATGGTTAATGCAAATGTTACATACATGAATATATTACTAAAGAGAATCGTTAGTGCCTTTAGCTTTACAAAATCCATATCCAATTGTGAAAAATACACATCGTAAAACACAAAAGGTGTTGTTACTAAAAGCCATAAAAATAATACTGCTCCAATATAAAAATGAATGGTTCTATGAAATGTCAATACATTAGTACTTTGCAATACTTCAACAAAATATAAAATGATACTGAGTAAAATTAAAGACATACCTAATATATCAATAAATGGAAGGTTAGTCATAAAAAAAGCATCCCAATTTAAACTAATATTAACTATTGAACAAAGCACAAACACCAATGTGCTGAATTTTAAAAATCTAACAAATTTTTTAGATTCAATAACTTTTTGAAAGTAGAATGCATAAAACACAGCACTGCCTATACTCCAAAACAATGTATAAAACCATTTATTCTTTTCAATAATAGTTCCTTCAATTAAATCTTTAAAAAAGTGCAAAAATTCATGCTTTATTACATAGCGTGGATATTCTCCAATTAATTCTATAATGGCAACATATACCAAAAACCAAATAAAGTATCTTCCAGCTGAGTTTTTATATTTTCTATAGAAAAGCAAACCCATAACAGCTGCAAAAATTTCAACAAAATGGGTTATAAAGAAATAATTCTTTGATAAAAATTCTTCCATTAAAACAATAACTTATTGTTGTGGATAGGTTGCATTTGGAGGCCAACCATCACCCCCTTTGTTTAAGGCTTCAGCTCCAGGGATATCACCAGTATCTCCAGTCTGAAATCTGAAATTAAACATGCTGGATTCAGATACAGTAATATTACCAGTTGGTGCAATAAACATAGTCGTTAAACCTGCTCTTTCATTTGCTTTTGGATGGGCACCTAAATATACGCGAACACCATCCATGGTATAACCTAAGTCTGAAGCCTGATTCTCTGCATAATTCAAATAATCTCTCATATCTTTTAATGACCACCATGACGAACGGTTATCTGGACGTTTTACAATGGAATCACTTATCAATTTATGCCTAGAATTAAAGCCTTTACCCAGACCTTCTGCTTGTTGTGGCGTAATCAATCCTTTAGGTTTTACAATGGCGATATTTTCCATTGAAGATTCTACATTTTCTCCGTTAAAATAAAAATAGGAGCCTAAAGCTCCAATAACGATTCCAATAAGTACTAGTCCAAATTTTCTCATGTTAGTTTGATTAATAGTGAACTACTAAATTAGTTAAAACTAATTACAAAATGAAGAAAAAAGCCCCTATCAACGTAATATTTAATTAGCAACAATAAATCGAAAACGACTTCCAATAAACTTTTGTGCCAAGATATCTATTGATGTTTCTTTTAATTGCAAAACCCTAGGATATCCTCCTGTTGTTTGACAATCTCTCATTAATACAATAAGACTTCCTGAAGGTGTTAACTGCACTGTTCCCGGCATAACTAACGAGGTAATAATTGCTTGGAGGTTATTTTTAAAGGTTTCCTTCAACTGGAAGGCCATCCTGCTATTATCTTTAGAAACAGAAAAGTCCTCGGTAAACAATCCCTTTTGCTGAGCAGGACTAAGTTGATCAAATTCAGGTCCTTTAAACACTTCGATGCATAAAGTTTTAAAATGCTCTCTATTTATTTTTAATGTTGCATTGGACGCATAAATACTATTTTCTGAACTCACTATTTGCAACTCGTCTCCTTTACATATTCTAAAACCCTTTGTAATCCCGTTATACATACTACGGCTCTCCATCACGACTTCCGACTGAAACCCTCCAGAAACTGCAATATAGGCTCGAAAACCATAATTAAGTTTCCCAAATGACAAAATATCACCTTTCTCAACTTGGATTACATGGTTATTTTTTACTCTTACATTATTAATCGTAGGAGACATATCAGCTCCAGTAATACACATAGAAGTAACTCCATTAATCAAAAGCTCAGGCCCTGTCATGGTAACTTCCAAAATGGCAGCATTTGGATCATTATTAAGCAGTGCATTCGATAACTGCGCCGAATAGCTATCCATAGCCCCAGAATACGGAACACCATACTCTTGATAATTCATTCTTCCTAAATCTTGAATGCTGGTATAAAAACCTGCTTTTAATACTTTAATCATCAATCACCTCACTTTCTATCTGAAATACCCCAGCATCGACCAATGCTTTGATATTATCATATTCAAGTTTAGACACTGCATAAAATTGAATTTTATCTCCTGGTTTTGCAAAACACGGAACCTTCTTCGAGACATTGAAAAATGAAATTGGAGAATTCCCTATAATATTCCAACCACCTGGACTCTCATTTGGATACACTCCTGTTTGGGTGCCACCAATAGCAACTGCTCCTTTTTTTACGTTTAATCTTGGTGATGATTTTCTTGGAAAATACAGCCTTTCATCCAGTCCGCCCAGGTATAAGAAACCAGGCAAAAAGCCTATAAAATAAACAGTGTATAATGACGTAGAATGCAAGGCGATAATTTCTGTTTTAGACAACTTGCTTTGGACTGATATGTCTTCCAAATCCAAAGCAAATCCACCATCATAACACACCGGAATTCTCCATTGCTTATAGACACAATTATTTGGACTTACTCTTTCGGAATATAGTGTTTTAAGAGTCATAATTTCACTATAGACATTGCCTATAGTGTAGTTGTAACTAATTAATATCGAGTTATATGCGGACTTTATATCAACTATTTCTTTAATATTATGCTTTTCTATCTTATTCTTGAAATAAAGGACGTCATTTAATGTCGATTCATCAATTTCTGAGGGCCATTCAATTAAAATAGATCGGTCTCCAAAGCCTTTATATTTAAGTTTAAAATCTCCCAATTTATTATTGAATTTTAATTCCGGATTCCGTTAGTTTTTGTCGTAAATTTTCAGCTAAAATTATGGCCTCGGGATTATCTCCATGTATACAAAATGTCGTTGCTTTTATTAGGACTTCTATCCCATTTATGCAACGCACTTTTTGGCGTTTTACGATTTGATGTACATGTCTAAATACAGCTTCAGAATCGGTAATAATTGCATTATCTTTTTTGCGAGACACCAAGGTTAGGTCTTCATTATAATTTCGATCTGCGAAAGCTTCATACATTATTGGAATTTTTTCAGCAACAGCCAAATCTGCTATCACAGAGCCATATGGCACATAGAGCTCAAGTGGCAAAGCTATACTTTTCATCACCTCAATAATTACCATAGCCGTATCCTTATTGACGGCTGCAAGATTATATAAGGCTCCATGAGGTTTTACATGATGCATAGCAGCATGCTCTTCTCTAACAACACCCATTAAGCTTTTAACCTGTCCTTTAATTGAAGTAAAAAGAGCAGCGCATGACATATCCACGACAGTCCTTCCAAAATTTTCCTGATCAGGAAATGAGGGATGAGCTCCAATTTTAACCCGGTGTTGTTTTGCCAATTGCACCACAGTTCTCATAGTTTCAAGATCACCAGCATGTCCTCCACAGGCAATATTACAAGAAGAGATCAAAGGCAATAAAGCGACTTCGTTGCCAATACCTTCACCTACATCTGCATTTATGTCTATAGAAATTTGTTGCATTATAACATTTCAAATACTTTAGCTATACTTTTTAATCCTAAAAAGATTGTTATTGCTAAGATAATAATCCCAAAAATATTTTGTCTTAAGTTATTTTTATATTTTCCAAGTACTGCCGATTTATTTACAACCCAAATTAAGAATCCTGCAATTACAGGTAATAATAGACCATTTGCTACTTGTGCAAATTTTATAATCTCAATGGATTTAATTCCAGAAGACGACGACAACACTCCAACAATTAAAATAAACATCCAGACAGCTCTAAACTTCTTTGTTTTCATATTGGTAGACCAACCCAAACACCCTGTTGCTACGTATGCAGCTGCCAATGGTGCCGTAATGGCACTAGTAATACCTGCAGCAAATAATCCTACTGCCAAAAAATATTTCGAAAAACTACCAAATAAAGGCTCCAATCCTTTGGCTAAATCGGCCGCATTATTAATATCCTGAGTTTGAATTGCTGCCGCCGATATCATAATACACATAGACACCAATCCCCCAAGTACTATGGCTACAATAGTATCCTTTCTAGCATATTTTAAGTCGCTTTCCTTATTCCATTTTTCTTTAACTAAAGCTGCATGCAAAAACAGGTTATAAGGCACTACTGTTGTCCCAATCAAGCCAATTATAGTAAGTATACTTTCATCAGGGAATTCAAGCGTAAATATGCCTTTAAATATCTCAGAGAGATTTGGCTTAGTCATAATTGCAGTCACCAAAAAGGCAATACTCATTAAAATTACCAGACTCACTAATGCTTTTTCAAGAACCTTATAATTCCCTATATATAGCAGAATAAAAGCGACGATTCCAATAGTCAAGCTAAAGTAATTCATTGATAAACTTCCTAAATCCAATGCATTATGACCAAAAACAGCCTCCAGTCCTAAAACCCCTCCACTAATGTTTCCAGCTTCGTAGGCAGCATTTCCAACCACAATAGCCGAAAGAATAAGTATAATTGCTAAAGTTCTGAAAAGTGGATTTTTAATTTCTGTTCGGATAATTTCTGAAAGTCCCTTTTGAGAAATAATCCCCAATCGCGCCGACATTTCTTGAAGTACAATTGTTGCAATTACAGAAAGTACCATCGCCCAAAGCAAGGCAAAACCAAAATTCACACCAGCAACGGTACATAAGGTTACTGTCCCTGGACCTATAAATGCTGCCGCTACTAGAGGGCCTGGACCAATGTTTTTAAACCAACTTTTTATCATATATGTAATATCAATTAAAAATTTAAATCACTTTATTAATCCATTTACTTTGACCAACATTTAATCTAAAAAAACAGAATAGGAGCTAATTTAAGCATTCAAATGATAAATGCTATAAATGTATGTTCATAAAAAAAGGGCACGATTAATAATCGTGCCCTTTTATAGTTTTATTTAAGACTTACTACATTTTAATATTAGTAAGCTTCACTTCTTTAGCATCCTTATCTAAAAGTTTCACTTCATCAAAACCTGCATTTTTAAATTTCTCAAATTGCGTGGCGGCATCCCCAATAATTAAGTATCCCATTTTAGTAGCATCAAGATATTTGTTAGCTAAAGCTTTGTGCTGCTCAAGTGTCATATCATTAATAATTTTTTCTTCTCCTGCAATATAATCTCCAGAAAGACCATAGGCACTTATATTCTGAAGCATTCCCAATAAAGCTCCATGCGTTTCGAATCGTCTAGCATTAGATTTAATCAATGCGTTTTTAGTAAAATCAAGATCCTCTTGAGAAATGCCTTGTTTATACTTTTCAATTTCCTCTTTAAATATTTTTACCGATTCGTAAGTTGTATTAGTTCTCACACTAGAAGAAGCCGTAAATGCGCCTCTAACTTTAGTACCGCTAAATCCAGTTCTGGCGCCATAAGTGTATCCCTTTTCTTCTCTTAAAATTAAGTTTACATTTCCAGAAAAAGATCCTCCAAGCTTATAATTCATTACTGTTGCTGCAAAATAATCAGGATTAGTACGTGCCATTGACAGGTACCCAATATTAATTACGGACTGCTTAGCATTTGGGATATCAACAAAATATAGTGAAGACTTATCACGAGCCGGGCTAATTTCATATGTTGGAATTACAACATCTTTACTTGCCCACTTGGTTTCTAAATCACCTAATTCCGCAAGTGCATCATCTTGATTAATATTACCCACTACATGAAAATTACTGATTGACGGTGAAAAATTCTTAGCATAAAACGCTTTCAAATCATCCATAGTTATTGACTGAACCGATGCTTCCGTTCCAGAAGTAGGATACGCAAACATATGCTTCTCTCCATATAACAATTTGTTAGCAACATTTTGCGCCACTGTATTAGGGTTTGCTGCCGATCGCTTAATACGGTTAATCGTACTCAATTTAATACGACTCAACTCTTCTTCATCCCAACGTGGTTCGAGTAAAATCTCTTCAACAAGGTCCATTGTTTTAGCAAAGTTTCTTACCAAAGTGTTTCCTCTAATTGTAATGGTTTCTCTTCCTGTATACATATTGATGGAAGCACCTAACAACTCAATGGCTTCTTCTAACTCTTCGGGTGTTTTATTTGCTGTCCCTTCCATTAATATATCGGTCATCAAATTAGCAACACCAATTTTATCAAAAGTATCTAATAAATGTCCTCCTTCAAGCACTAAACTAAAATTAACTAATGGCAATTCTGACTGCTCAATACCAAATACTTTCATGTTATTAGAAAGCGTAGCATTCCATGATGTTGGAATATTTAATTTTGGTGTTTCACCAGTTCCCGGTTCAACTGATCTATCAAAATTAGAAGGTGTTTTCACTACTTCATCATTTGCTTCTTCAATAGATACATCAACATTTTCTTTGATTTCCTCTTCAACAACCGCGGCCATTTGAGAGTCTTTAGCTGCCAAATCCAGTTTTCCTTTAGGCACAAAACTAGTAATTACATAAGGCATATCTTTAATATAAGTGTTATACACACGCATAACATCCTCTTTAGTAACTGCTTTAATATTTTGAATATCTTGTGTTATAAACCCAGGGTCACCTGCAAAAACATTGTATTGTGCTAATTGCCAAGATTTCCCTAAAGCACTACTAATTCCGTTATAGAAGTTAGTTTCTAACCCCGCTTTTATACGCTCTACATCTTTATCTGTTACACCTTCTGTTTCAAATTTACTAAACGCTTCAAATACTGCAGCTTCAACATCTGCTAGGTTTTTACCGTCATTTGCTGTAATATTAACACGAAAAACACCTGCTAATTCTTGAGAGTTATTCCATGCATTAGTACTTGCCGTTAATTCTTTATCTTTTACCAACACGTTATACAGTGGTGCTTTTTTTCCGTCGGCTAATAATTGTCCTAGAAAATCTAAAGCATAAGCATCTTCTTGATACTGCTCTAATGTTGGCCATACCATATTTAATTGGGCCGCCATAGCAAAATTATCTTCATGGTACAAACGTTTTGTTTCACTAAGCGTTACGCGTTGTGGCTTTAGAAGCGGAACTTCTTGGCGACGTTTAATTTCCCCAAAATACTTTTCAATAAGAGTTTTAGCTTCTTCAGTTTCAAAGTCTCCTGCCAAGACCAAGGTCGCATTATTAGGTCCGTAATACTTGTCATAAAACTCCTTTACATCTTCAATAGTCGCATTTTGTAAGTCTACTAGTTCCCCAATAACCTGCCAGTTGTACGGGTGTCCTTCAGGATAAATAGCTTTATCCAATACCCATCCTGTATGTCCGTAAGGGTTATTATCTACACGTTGTCTTTTTTCATTCTGTACGACTTCCTGCTGGTTGTAAAATGCTGATTCTGTAACTGTATTAATTAAGAATCCCATACGGTCACTTTCTAACCACATGATTTTTTCTAATGCATTGTTAGGAACTATTTCATAATATATGGTTCCATCCTTCCATGTACCACCATTAAGTGTTCCACCTGCATCTTGAATCTTCTTAAAAAATTGATCCTGAGGCACATTTTCTGATTCCTGAAATAACATGTGCTCAAATAAATGCGCAAAACCAGTACGTCCAGTTTTTTCTCTGTTTGATCCAACACCATATTGAATGGCTAAAGATACAATTGGGTCTGATTTGTCTTGATGAAGGACAACCTGAAGCCCGTTTTCTAATTTGTACTTTTCAAATTCAATAGCAAGCGTATCTCCTGAGCCTCCTTCTGATTTACATGAAGTAAAACATAAGAGTAGTCCTGTACAAACAAGAGCCACTGAACGTAATTTAAGATTGATCATAGTGTTTAAATTATAAATTTTAGATGATAAAAATAACGATTATTATTTTACCATATTTTCTTACAACAATAAGATTATTAACATATGTTAATTGAGTCACGTAGAATCTTAATTATTATCTTCAATAGAATTCAATGCATAAAGAGCAAAACTCCCTAGCCAATGACCTCCTTCATAATTATCATCAACAATGTTTGGCAAGGAATAATTAATATGCTTATTCGCAATTTTCTTTAAATGCTGATACTCAGGCAGACCCTCTGATATCTTATTCAAGCTCCATGCGCGTGAAAAATTAACACCATCTAGATGTACTAATTTACCGTCAGTTCTATCAGATACGATTCCTGTTTCCAAATTAAAGTCCTTTTGTTGCAATTGGGGTAAGAAATTTGAAAGCCACGATCTAAACTCTTCTTGTGGTAAGATGCGTTTCATAATAGCAGCTTCCTCTAAACAAGGTGATAAGAAATCGAAACCGCTAGGCTCCCATGATAACGGGCAATTTTGATCATTCATATAGAAATCTCTCGCACGTTGTTCAATACTCAATTTCAATTGGCGATGATTAACCGCTTCTGCATAATCATAAGCAAAAGACAATCCAAAGCCTGTATTAGGATGTTCTCCAACACGGATAGGATAATTTAATCTTGGCAAAAATTCAATGAATTTTTCAACCATTAAATCGGTTAGTGGTTGTAAATTGGATTCCAACTCACGTGCAATATTATCATCCCAAGTATGTAACTCTTCTGCCAATTTAAGTACCCATGCCCAACCATAAGTACGCTCATAAGAAGTATTGTGTTTACCTCCAAAATAAGCGATCTCAATAGCAATATTCTCTTTTGATATATTTTTTAACAATTTGATCTTAATATTTTCTCTGTCTTCCAAATTTGGAAATTGTTTTAACAAAGAAACTAAGCTCCAGTGTCCATGAACCGCTGAGTGCCAATCAAAACAACCATAAAAGGCAGGATGTAACTGTTTAGGTGATTGTAAATCTTCTGCTCCACCAATAGTTTGATTGAGCTTGTTCGGATATTCTGTTTCCATACAGTGCAATGGCAATAGCGCTAGTCGGTTGGCCTCTTCAAGATTAAGAACTGGTGTTTCAACCTCTACGGCTTCCAACTTTTGGATTGACTTTTGTGTTTTCTCTTCAGAAGAATTGCAGTTAAAAAGAATACTTAATACTAATAGTAGGCTCAGTTTTTTCATAAAGTTAGGTATTGGATTTCCTGATTTATTGGAAATGACAAGATAGAAGAATTTTTCAGCCCAACCAATCTTCTCTATTCAGACTTCTTTATTGAAGGAATCCCCAACCAATTATCGATACAATTTCTTCTAGATACATCTCGAATAACTTATTTAATGTGTTCTAGAAAGCTTTCAATTCTCTAATATTTAACTTAGTGTTTAGACGCGTCTCCTGCTCCACTAGGGATTCTAATGTTTTCTACAATTTCTTGAACTTCTTTTGGGGGTGCCTTTGTGAATTTCATAATGGTAATTGACACCATGAAATTTAGGAGCATTGCAACGGTTCCAAAGCCTTCTGGAGAAATCCCATACCACCATTCGCTTTTATCTGGAACCACATCATCAAACCAACCCATTTTATATTTAATCATGTAGAGCAACATAGCAACAATACCAACTATCATTCCAGCAATAGCACCTTCTTTATTCATGCGTTTATAAAATATCCCTAATACAATTGCAGGAAAAAACGAGGCTGCTGCTAAGCCAAAGGCTAATGCGACGACTGCCGCAACAAAGCCTGGTGGATGAATCCCGAAATAACCAGCAACACAAACAGCTCCAACAGCAGATAAACGTGCTGCAATCAATTCGCCTTTTTCAGATATAGAAGGCTTAATAATTTTTTTAATTAAGTCATGAGAAACAGATGCAGAAATTACCAACAATAATCCTGCTGCTGTAGATAATGCTGCAGCTAATCCACCAGCCGCTACCAAGGCAATCACCCAGTTTGGTAATCGTGCAATTTCTGGATTTGCTAATACCATAATATCATTATCAATCACTAATTCATTTTTAGATGCATCAGCTACATATTGAATGATCCCATCATTATTTTTATCGGCAAAAGTGATCAACCCTGTTGACTCCCATTTTTTAAACCATTCTGGAACATCGGTATACGCTTTATTCGAAACCGTTTCAATCATATTTGTTCTGGCAAAAACAGCTACTGCTGGCGCAGTTGAATATAAAATAACGATTAATAACAATGCTATTCCAGCTGATTTACGTGCATCTTTTACACGTTTCACTGTAAAGAACCTAACAATTACATGTGGCAATCCTGCTGTACCAACCATTAAAGCTAAGGTTATCGCAAGAACATCAATTAACGACTTTGAACCATCTGTATATTCTGCAAAGCCAAGTTCCGTATTTAAACCATCTAATTTATCCAACAAGTAGGTTCCAGATCCATCAGCCAACTCACTTCCAAATCCCAATTGCGGAATTGGGTTCCCAGTCATTTGTATGGAGATAAAAATTGCTGGTACCATAAACGCAAAAATGAGCACACAATATTGGGCCACTTGGGTATAGGTGATTCCCTTCATTCCGCCTAGGACGGCATAAAACAAGACAATAAGCATTCCTATAATAACACCTGTATTGATTTCAACCTCCAAAAATCGTGAAAATACAATCCCAACACCACGCATTTGTCCTGCAACATAAGTAAAGGAGACAATCAGAGCACAAAATACAGCAACAATACGTGCCGTTTTAGAATAATAACGATCTCCAATAAAATCGGGTACGGTAAACTTTCCAAATTTACGTAAATAAGGAGCTAGTAAAAGTGCCAGAAGCACATAACCTCCAGTCCATCCCATTAAATATACTGCCCCATCATATCCTGCAAAAGAGATGATCCCTGCCATAGAAATAAATGATGCAGCACTCATCCAATCAGCTGCTGTTGCCATTCCATTGGCTAAAGGAGAAACCCCTCCACCAGCAACATAAAATTCTTTAGTAGAACTCGCTCTGGACCAAATGGCAATACCAATATAAATAGCGAATGTAATACCTACAAGTATATAGGTCCAGTTTTGTACGCTTAAAGCTTCTTGTAAAATCAAACTATTATTCATCAAAGCCATATTTTTTATCAAGTTTATTCATTAATCGTACATACACAAAAATGAGAATTACAAAGACATACATCGAGCCTTGTTGTGCAAACCAAAAGCCTAGTTTAAAGCCGCCGATTTTTATTTCATCAAGTGCGTCCTTAAACATGATTCCCGCACCATAGGACACTAAAAACCATATAGCAAGTAGAATTAATACATAGCGTATATTCTCCTTCCAATAAGCCTTTCTCTTTGCTTTATCAGTCATAAGTTTAGTTTTCTTTAATTCGTGTTATATAAGCTTTAATTTCTTTTGTTACCCTGGGAGCCATAACAATAGTTGCAATCATTGTAGGTATTGCCATAAGGGCAAAAACACCATCAATTAGATTAATCATCATGCTCAAGGAGGTTGTAGCTCCTAAAAGAATACTAATAATATAGAAATAGTTATAGTAATGTTTTTTATCTGCTCCGAATAGAAAAGACATACACTTACTACCGTAATAGGAATATGAAAATAAAGATGAAATACTAAAAATTGCGATACAAATTAATAACAAGTATTTACCAACACCTGGCATTGCATCTCCAAAGGCGGAGGCTGTTAAACTCACACCATTAGCATCGGTTGTTTGCCAAACTCCAGTTACCAAAATTGCCAATGCAGTTAAAGTACAAACAATTAAAGTATCAATGGCTGGGCCTAGCATAGCTACTAATCCTTCTCGGACTGGCTCATCAGTTTTTGCTGCACCGTGAGCCATTGGTGCGGTACCAATACCGGCCTCATTAGAAAATGCACCACGACGAATCCCTAACAGAATCAAGGCTCCTAAAACACCTCCAAACATAGAGTCTCCAGTATAATTTTCTGCTGCAAATGCATCCGTAAATATCATTGCTAAATATTTAGGGACCACATCTATGTTCACCCCTAAAATAATTAGCACTAATACAAAATACAACACAACCATTGCAGGGACTAATCTTGAAGCTGTTTTACTAATACGATTTAAGCCTCCTAATATCACAATTGCAGTAATCGTAACCAATATAAAACCAATTATTAGGTTGGACGTTAGTCCTACAGTTATGCCATTAGGTTTTAATAAGATATCATTAATAGCTTGTGTTAACTGATTGACATTAAACACTGGTAATGCTCCAATTAAACCACATACACTAAACATCACAGCAAGTGGTTTCCAAGATTTCCCTAAGCCTTCCCTAATGAAATACATAGGTCCTCCCTGGAGCTCTCCATTACTATCTTTACCACGATACATAATCGCTAAAGTTGATGTGAAAAATTTGGTTGACATCCCTATTACAGCACTCACCCACATCCAAAACACGGCACCTGGTCCACCAATTGAAATTGCCACGGCAACCCCTGCAATATTTCCCATACCAACGGTTGCAGATAATGCAGTTGATAAGGCTTGAAAATGACTAATTTGTCCAGGATCATTAGGGTCGTCGTATTTGCCTCGTAATACTTGAATGGCATGACCAATAAATCGAAATGGTAAAAATTTTGATAATACAAGAAGATATAACCCTCCTCCAATTAATAATATAAGTAAGGGTAATCCCCATACAAATGATGCAAAGCTCGAAATAAGCTGATCCAATTTATCCATGTAGAATGTTAGTTAGTTTTCGACATAAATGTAATAAAACAAAGTTACTTTTAATAATTATTAAAAACTCTCTTACAAAACAATGGTATTAAGACTTTTACAATTAAAATCATTTGAAGCAGGTACTTTTCAAATATTATTTGAATTGATTAAATCACATGTCATAAGCTCAATTTAAAAATAATTGAATTAAGCATTGATTAATTTTTTTACAAGAACTAACTCGAATCGATGAATTTAATTCAAATTATTAACCTTAAATTTGTTCACATATTTAATCCTTTGTACACACTTTACAAATGCGTAAACTAAAACTTATTTGGGATTTTCGTGGGACTGATGCTAGCAAAATTGCACATCATCATGAAATTCATCTGAAAGATTATATTAGGATAGAGCAATTAGAAAATAAGGAAACTGGTTTTGAGGAACTCAGCGATATACATTCTATTGCTTATATGGTGATTAATGAAGACGAGATGATTCCAATTCGCAATGCTTTAAAGCCACATCGTGGACAAGTATATGAGTCTAAAAACTAGAAAATAGAACATGTTTTTATGATAAAGACTAATGACTTAAAAAATGATTAATATTAATTCTAAAATCATCATACTAAATCTTTAAATAGTCATGGAAAACTATATAAAACCAGATACATTGGAATGGGGATTAGGTCGTGTAAAGGGCTTTAGTGGCAAGCCTTTAATTGACCTAAAAAATGGCGGATTCAAAATGGTTAAAGTGGATGCCTCAGCCACCTATCCTTTACATTTACATCCCAAAACAACGGAATTTATTTATGTGCTTGAAGGCAAACCTAGAATTGTAATAGGTGAAGACAGCTACAATGGTTCGGAAGGTGATTTCTTCACCCTACCATCAGCAATAAAACATAGTATAGAAAACCCTACAGAAACGGAATGCCTATTGCTTGTTGGGGCTATAAATAATTAAACTACCAAATAAACTGTTCAATAGAATGTTATACGATTCTTAAATTAGTTGTTTTACCCTTCATTTTTTTATTCTTTAAAATTGAGTGCTTCGGATTTAAGTTTATGATATTGTTCAAGGTATTGTGCTTCTTTACTAAATTTAAATATGAGCCAAGATTATTAAAATCGATTTGACTTAATTCTTCAGGTTCGGGGACATGGAAATCTAAACCACCCTTTGGCTTAATTTTTAATTCATATTCTTTACAATCGAGAAAGTGAACTTTTTCAGGATGCATATCTACATGATCAAACAAGTGTTGATATATTAGGGAATGACTGCTCTGAATTCCTAGTTTATCTATTGGAAAATATTCTTCGAGAATAAAAGCTTCAACATTATCAAAACTCAATCCTTCTTCTTTGTGCATTCTTACAAGTTCTTCATACACTTTAATTGTATTAAATCTTGTATTCAAACCCAACAAACAGGTCTGATTTTTGTTCTGTTTTTGTTTAATTAGTCCTGCTATATCATCTGCAAGTAAAATTGAAGAGTCGTTAAAAATACTATGGCTTAAATTATGTCCTTTTCCCAAATTCAAGACATCTAATTTGCCAGATTCACAAAATACCTCCCAACTTTTATACGCAATTTCAACTTTCATTTATTCCTGTTTTAAGGCTAATTAAAGAGATAAATCATTTTAAGAAAACAAGCGAAAACTTAAGATTTTCGCTTGTTTGTGAACTAATCAAAAAGGTATGACTATAAAAAACTAGTACAAAAATATCATATCAATGTTTCTATAAGGGGTATTAATTATGCATTATAGTAGACAATTTAAGGTTTTTAATATCTCGTCTCTTTTTTAATAAATTAAAAGGGACTTATCTCAGCAAAAGCCGCAAATTGCTGACCATCATGAGCGGATTTTGCTATTATTTTAAAATATCGAAATGATTTATCCAGGGCAAGATCAATATTCTGCTTACCCGCTGTATCTGTGAGTACAAAATCACCTAAACTTTCCCAGCTGACATCATTTAAACTTACTTGTATTTCAATATCTTTTACTTTTCTTGAACCATTTCTCTGAATAAACTCAAATCCTTTTACGATTTGCTCCTGAGTCATATCAATAGTTAAATGATGAGGGTAATTATAACTTTGATCACATTCCGACCAGCAAGAATGCCAATATGTTGTGTTATTGTTATCAATAACCAATGACGCTAAACCATTAGATCCTTCTCCAGCAGTAGCCTCAGAACTAAAATCGATAACAGACCACCCTGTTTTATCAAGAATAATAGTGTCTTCTGGAAGATCAGGTATTTCTAATTCAGAAAAATCTATTACTGGAGCGTTGCCATTTGCTGTTCTAGAGTGATGGCTATCAATTGTTGTGTTTTCACTAAAAAAGCCACAATTTTTCATGAAAAATTTATTTCCAATTGCGCCTCCTGCATAATCCAATCTTGCACCACTTCTAGCAGTAGCATCTGCTGTAAATTTTGCACTTGTAAGTTCTTGCCATTCGCCTTGTGTATCATAAACCCATTGGTTAGTATATTCTCCTTGACGTGATAAGAAACCCGTTTCAGTATTAAAATTTTCTAAAAACGAATGCATATTGGTTAAATATGTAGAAGTGTGTGGTCGTCTAAAACTCGCTATTAATTGCCATTCACCAGTTTCCGGGGCGTAAAAATAGGCTGTATAATCGGTTGAATTATTTACTGAAGGTTCTCCTTTTAATAAAAACTTATAGGTGTTACCTGGCTCCCAATCAAATACTTTATAACTCTGTCCTCCTGAGCCTTCGTTTCCAAATTCTCCAATGGTTACTCCTGTCCCATTTCCTAAGAGAATGATTCTATAATCTTCGGGGATATCATTAGGGTTTTGAGTATCATATGGACTCCAAACTGAGAAAAGCACGCGTCTTTCAGTTTCAGAATTAACTTGCATTCCAAAATAGCCTTGTCCAAAACCATTGGCCATAAAATACGATCCAATAACATCCTGACCTTCTGGAACCGTTATTTCATTATAAAACCATTGTACATCTTTGTCTTCAGGAACATCATAAGCCAAATGTACTGAAGGGCCTCTTCTTCCCCAATAAAACGCATCGGCTACAAATGTAATCCCACTAGAAGTCGCTGGCCCACCAATAAGAACATTGTTAACATCGGCAATATAATTTGAATCCTTTTCAAGCCCCTGAATTTCAATATAATGATATCCTGGATTTTGAATATTAAACATGCCTACTTCTATATCTGCATAATTGGTATTGCTCACTTCAATATTCTTGGTTTCATTGCCTACAGTGACTTTAATTTTAGATATTCCAGAAGGCACTTTAATATTTAATCCTACATGAAGATTACCAGAGGCACTCGTTTTAAAATAGGTGCGAATTACCGAGTTTAAGTCTGCCCAATTATGTAAACCATTATCACTAATAATTGATTCATTTTGTGTAAAATCATTGACAACCCAACTATTTCCTCCTGGTGGGATTTTGGTAGAAAGGTCTAGTTCTGTTGTAATTGGATCTGTTTCAGAATCAGGTTCTGTTTTTACAGCATCTGAAGAGCATGATAAATTAAAAACTATTAAAAGGGTATATATAATAAACATAAGTTTAGTTGTTGTTTGGGAAATGTGTTTTTTCATCTGTATAATAATTATCAAATCATTGATATTAAAGTTTTTTTTGTCTTTAGATTATTCTTTTTTGCCAATTAATAATCTTCTTTTTACCTATTCAAAATAAACAGTTGGCTATTGCCCTGGTTATTAATCACGATAACATTATTTCCTGATTTAGATTTTAATGTAGCCATTGCTCTAACATCTTTGGTTGCATAAAATCCAGTTTTAGTATTTTCTACATACTCAAATTTGCCTTTAGTTTGCCCTTTCAAGAAAACGCCTTTACCCGCATCGGCCCTAGTGGTTTCTACTTCCGACATGTAATTATTACCTGCCATAAGAAGATCTTTTATTTTATCTCCGTCAAAATCTTTATATATAATACTATTGATTGGGGCCAGTTGTGCCTCCTTAGGGAAATCTCTAAACACAAAGCCTGAATGGCCTTCATTTATAAAAACACCTGATTTAAATTCAGTCGCTTCGTAGTGTAATGATGAATCAATTGTTTCTCCCAAAATGCCTTGAATATCAGAATTTGCAAAATCAGCAAACTTCTTAAACTTTTCCTTAAGAGATGGAATTTGTTGCGCCGTACAGGACTTTCCTCTAACTGGAACCTGCTTAGTTTTATAATACTTAGCCAACATAATGTCCTCAGTACCATTACTATCAAAATCATTTGTATACACATGAAAAGGTTGATCAACAGAGGCATGGAATTTATAATTTAACCCCAAATTTCCAGCTATTATATCTTTGTCTCCATCACCATCGATATCTTCTACCACAATGTTATTCCACCAACCTTTATATAAAGCAAGATCTTTATAGACCTCATCTTTAGTTAAGTTGCCGTTGTTATTCACAAAGACTTCAATACCCATCCATTCACCTGTAACTATGAGATCTATATCATTATCTTGATCAATATCTGTCCATTGTGCGCTTGTTACCATTCCTATATTTTCAAGCTCTGGTGCAAGTTCTTTGGTTTTAATAGAAAAATTAGCATTGTCATTAATCAGCAAGTAACTCACTGGAGCATAAGGGTATTTGCCTGGAATTACTCGGCTACCTACAAAAAGATCAAGGTCTCCATCTCCATCATAATCCGATGCTGTCACAACAGATCCTGCCGAATTTATTAAAGGAAGCTTTGATTTTGAACGACTAAAATTTCCCTTGCCGTTGTTTATATATAATCTATCCTGTAATAAGGGTGAATTTTCATCAAACTCATAACTTCCACTAACAACATATAAGTCTTGGTCACCATCATTATCAGCATCAAAAAAACAGGCATTAACGTCTTCAAAAGCTTTATCAGTAATAAAATCAGAAATAGAAACAGGTTTGAACCTATTATTATCTGTTGCCAGGAGCAGTTGCGAAGGTTGATTATGTGCTCCTCCAATAAAAATATCATCTAGACCATCATTGTTTAAATCTGTTTTAGCAATTGCTGGTCCGGTTTGAGATAGTTTATGCGGCAATAATAATTGCTTATCATAATCATTAAAAATTGGGTCAACATGATTAATATCTAAATTAGTTTCGGAAAGTATCGTTGCATTGGAATTGCCTTTTTGTTTATCCGAATTGTTATTTGAAACATAATCAATATTTAAAAGTTGGTTGACATCAACATTAGTGATGGTTTGTAGGTTTCCATCTGACCATATTATTTCAATTTTAGGTATAATAGTTGCTTCACCCAATCCGAAATGTAATTTATTTGAAACTGAAGAGAGATAGCCTCTAGCATTAATAAGCTCTCTTACTTGAACTTTATTATCTTCCAGGTACAATTTCACTTTTGATCCTACAGCCTTCTTATTTTTAGATACGCCATTTAGGTTCAGCTGAATATAATTATTAGGACTAATAGCTCTGGAGTTATTTCTTAAAAGCGTTGCGTTCTCATCCAAATTATTCACAACAATATCCAAATCGCCATCGTTGTCTAAATCGACATATATTGCACCGTTTGAAAAACTGGGGTCTTCATCAGCCCATTGTTCTGTTTGGTTTTCAAAACCCAAATTACCATCATTTTTAAACAGGTAATTGGTTAACTTCTGTTGGGGTAACATTTGCGTAAACTCATAAAAGTTTTGCTCTTTTAAATCGGCCTTATTTGCTTTTATGTAATCATTGATTTTATTGTTAATATCACGGTCAACTACATCACGATAGATCCCATTGGTAATATAAATATCATTAAATCCATCCAAGTCAAAATCAGCAAAAAGTGTTGACCAACTCCAATCTGTTTTGGAAATACCAGCCATATTAGCAATTTCACTAAACGTTCCATTTCCATTATTTAACTGCATGGTATTATGCATGTATTGATAATGGTGATTTTTTTCAACCATTTCATTGAATCGCTCATTAGACATCATTGACATGGTCGTTTTTGAGCGAATATAATCTTCTGGACTCATGTCTAAGACCATCAAATCTGAAAGTCCATCATTATTAATATCTGCAATATCACTACCCATACTATAATATGAGATGTGCTTAAATAACTCGTTTCTACCATCTGTAAAGGTTCCGTCTTGGTTATTTATATATGCAAAATCAGGCCCAATAAAATCGTTAGACACATAAATATCCAACCAGCCATCATTATTAAGATCTCCAACTTGTGCATTTAGACCAAAACCTAAGTCTGGCAGAATCCCTGCTTTTATAGAAACATCAGTAAAATGACCATTTCCATCATTGTTATATAATTTGTCACTACTCTTAAAGCTAGCCGTTTCTTTACTAATTTGTACTTTATTCAAGTCCAATATATTACCAGACAGCCCAAATCCTGAAGGTGCATTGGCGATGTATAAATCTAAATCACCATCTTTATCATAATCAAAAAAAGTAGAGGCTATTGAACGATTCACATCGGCTATTCCATAGGCTTCAGCTTGTTCTGTAAAGGTAAGATCCCCATTGTTGATATAAAGCATATTAGCAAGCTTCTCTTCGCCGTTATACCAGCCTGCTCTGTTGATGTAGATATCTAAAAAACCATCATTATTCACATCAGCAACTGATACGCCAACATCAAAACCGGCTCTCTTTTTAATTCCTGCTTTTAGGGTAATATCCTCAAACTCAAAGTTTCCTTTGTTTAAAAACAGCTTATTATGATACACATTGGATGTGAAGAAAAGGTCTTCTAAGCCGTCGTTATTAAAATCGGCTGCAGCCACACCTCCACCAATATAAATATATAAGTACTTGTAGTAGTGCAACTGTTCAGATTCTAAAATTTTATTTTCAAAAGTAACTCCTGAAATATCAGTAGGGATTTTTGTAAATAATTTTTCAGAAGGCAACTTTTCTATTGATTTCTGACAAGAAAATACTATTCCAAATAACAAAAAGGCTGTACAAAATTTACATATTAAAAGCCGCATATTTTTGAATCTATTAGGTTAAAAAAATATAAGCCCTCGAAAGGGCTTATATTTTCACCCAGAGTACTCATAGTCTTTCTATCATGAAAAACTGTGAATACATTGGGTTAATCATTTTGAATTAATGATGGTTGTAATATAATTTGATCTTCTGGAATAAACTCCACTACACGCGGGTGATTAGATGGTATTTCTAAATAGGCATTAGAGCCATTTAAATGTGTGCCTGGATAACGTCTATTCATAATACGCCCATTTCTAAATACATCAAACTTTCTATGGCCTTCATATGCCAACTCTAGCCTACGCTCTTCTAAAACAATATCTAGAATGGTCATTCCTGCAGGAATACTGCCTAAATAATAATTAGGAATTCCCGCTCTATCCCTAAGTACGTTAATGTTATCTAAAGCATCTTGATCCATTCCTCTTTTAGCAAAAGATTCTGCTCTGTTTAAATACATTTCGGCTAAACGAGATACTGTTGGAGACCACATATGTACATCATTTTCTTGTAATGAAGCTTTTAGAATAAAGAATTTAGGATGTCCATTACGCTTCTTAAGATCGTAATCATTAGTAACATCTTGTCTTCCATTAGATCCATTAAAATAATAGATAGTTTCTCCTCCAACAACTTCAGATTCTACAGTATAGGTATTTCCGCCATCATCAAAAGTAGTTACACCACCACTTTCAGTTGTATTTCTAAACTCATATTTAAGATCTTCATTTACCCAATATACAGCAGGAATCTTATTACCGCTTCCATCAAGTTGATACTGTGGTTCTATAAAGGAATTTCTAGCATCTTCTGGATTCTTGTTGATTAAATCAAGATATGTTTTAGAAGCATACATTTCTCCCCAACCACTGCCTTCAACTGAAGCATAAAAAGATCCAATAGTAAACCAATCATCCCACTGACCTAAAAGGTCGGAATCACTACTTAAAGTCACCGCAAAAATTGCCTCATCATTTTGATCTGGTCTAAGCGTATTCATTTCTTTAAACTGACCATTAGGCAATAAATTATAGTGGCCTGAACCGATTACTTTATTTGCAAATTCTTCAGGTTTAGCATGATCATCCATGTATAAATACACACGTGACAATAAAGCTTGAGCTGATTCCTTAGATGCAAATGATGCACCTTTGTTAATAGTCATTAAAGACTCAGCCTTTAATAAATCGCTTATAACTTGGTCGTAAACCTCTTGAACTGAGTTTCTATCTGGTCTGTCTTCAGTATCTGATGTTAGTTTTAATGGCACTGATAAATTTGAAGTTCCTTGACTGTAAGGTCTTCCAAATACATTACCCATTTGAAAATATACTAAAGCTCTTAAGTAATAGTTTTCACCTAATAATTGATTTGTTTCATCAGATTCTCCTTCAACAATTTCTTCTATCATTACGTTAGTTCCTACAACTACTTTATAAGAGTTTCTCCAAAATCTGGCAACTCTAGAATTGGTTGTAATTGCCTGATAGTTATATAAGAAAAATAAATGATCGGATGTACCACCACTAAGGGTTACGTTATCTCCCGAATATTCGGAAATTCTATGTAAATCATCTACCCAACCATCATAGCCTACATTTCCTTTTAACAAGGCATAATTACCTGTTGTAGCTGTTGCAATAGATCCCGGATCTTCCAAGAGCTCTTCAACAGAAATTTGATCATAAGGATTCCTGTCTAAAGAACAAGACTGGAATACAAATGAAATTACTAGTAGTATTAATATTATTTTTTTCATGTGTTTTTGTTTATTGTTTTTATTGTCTCACAACCCTTCATGATTCATCCTATAGAAGCAACCACGTTAGTATCAGCCAATATTTCTATATACTTTTATTAAAATGATACGTTTACTCCAAATGCTACTCTTTTTGGAATTGGATAACTTAAACTGGCACTACCAGATAATCCTCCAACGCTTGGATCTACTCCTGTATAATCTGTAATGGTTAACAAATTATCTCCTGAGACATATACATTCACCTGTTCTAAACCAATTTTAGATAACAAACGAGATGGCAAGTTGTAAGACAAGCTAATATTTGTCATTCTTAAATAACTTGCATCTTCTAAATAACGTGATGATCTTTTATTTGAATTATTATTACCACCTTCAATAGCTTGAGGATGTGTTGCAACGTCTCCTGGGTTTTCCCATCGTGACCATCCATCTGCTAGTACTTGTTGATTGAAGGTTGAATAGAATCCGTCAGAATCAAATAATTCTCTCGAACCGTTATAAAGTGTACCTCCTTGTGAGAAACTAAAGTTAGCTGATAATGAAAAGTCTTTGTATGTCAGAGCTGTGTTAAATCCTCCAATAAAATCTGGTGATGAAGTTCCAACAGCTTGAAGTGTTGCTTCATTCCAGTTACTGGTTTCAGTACGTTCTCCTGTATCGCCATCTACAACTTCCCAAAGTGGCTTCCCATCGTCAGGGTTTACACCCAACCATTTTCTAATGTACCATGTGTTTGAATCTTCGCCAATTTTAAATAGTTTAGACCCACGAGGGATTTCATCTGCGTCTTCATAAAGCTCTGTAACCTGATTTTTATTAATTCCAATATTAAAACCTAAGTTCCAGTTAAAATCATCAGTTGTAATGATATCAGCAGAAATAGCTGCTTCAAAACCAGAGTTTTTCACACCACCTGAATTTTCCCAATAACCGTTATATGCAGTAATATCAGGAAGACTTACAAAGTATAATAAATCTGAAGTATCCTTAGAGTAATATTCGAAGGTTGCATTTACTTTTTTGAATAATCTTGTATCGATTGCAATATTAGTCTCATATGATTTTTCCCATTCTAAATCTGGATTAGGAAATTGACTTAATATAGCTCCCGGAACACCAATATATTGTGTATTAATTCTATATGTTCCTTGATATGGATATAAAGATGATGGTCTATTTCCAACAGAACCATAACTCATCCTTAACTTAAGTTCATTAACACTTTCGCTTTTGAAAAATTCTTCATTATGTACATTCCATCCAGCACCTAAAGCGAAAAAGTTACCATACTGACTATCTAAACCAAAATTTGAAGCGCCATCTCTTCTGATAGAAGCCTTTGCAAAATAACGATTGCTATAGGCGTAGTCTGTAGATAAAAAGTAAGATTGTAGCGCGTAGTCATTTTTGTAACCATTAATTGCTCCCGTTTCACTAGCAACATTTAAAATTTCACCTCCAGGAATAATGCCATTCCCAGTAGCTCCAAAACTTTCAAATTCATAATCGTTATACTCATACCCTGCTAATGCCGATACTGAATGTTCTCCAAAAGTATTTGAATACTTCAACATTTG
>Ga0105356_10000086_pt1 | contig 73203 bp, 52 predicted proteins | sample GOMGulsemesocosm_3_FD_83502 | JGI IMG/M metagenome (GOLD analysis project Ga0105356, IMG submission 83502) | Methane-oxidizing microbial communities from mesocosms in the Gulf of Mexico - GOM9D Gulf of Mexico | ecosystem: Environmental > Aquatic > Marine > Cold seeps | place: Gulf of Mexico...
TAAAAATTATAGAAATTAATATATAAAAATATTTAGATGTTGCTTTAGACACAACATTTAGGTTATCTATTATATTTTTTTGATAATCTTTAATAAGGTCAACAGTATTATCGTTATAAAACTTAATTATTTCTTCTATACTCATTAATTATCATTTAAAATTTGATTTTCACAACAATGAATCGTATTCATATTAGCTGATTTCTTGAGACTTTATTTTCAAACCGTTGCAAAGTTTATATTGGTTCCAAAACTGAATATTTAGCACCTTCCTTGTTATTACTATACAAAGTGTTAAGCATCTGCCCTTTCTTTATTTGAGCTATTATCGAATCAAATACATCTTTGCCTCTTAATGTTTTGTGCTGTAAAAAAAATGAAATATTTTCCGACAGATACAAATTACACTTAGTTGTTTAGGTTTTCATTTAAAAATAGTGATTAATTATACACAGTCACTGTTGTATACTGGATTATTGCTAAAACTGTTCTGGCAAATATTCACGATATTTAGTTTTTAGATATTGTAAATTTTGCTCGTTATCCATTAGATTAAGATTTAATTTCTCTTTAATGAATTCATACCTTGTTCTAGCTTCATTCAATATATGTCCCCAAGTTAGAACGTATACATCATAAGTATCTGTTGCTACGACATGACCATATTTTCTATCAGTTTGCTCCAATTCAGGCTCTATGTCAGATTTTATACCTTTTGTGACCAAAAGAAATTTCCATTTTGTTTTCTCTTTTGGAAATCGAGGATCTTTCGAAATCCTAGATGCGTATAACTTTATTTGCATTAGTTCTTCAAATCCAGCATCAACTCTTGGTTTTTTTAATTCAATAATCAAATTTGTTTTGTGACCAGGTCTACCTTCTGGAAACTGTCTCCAAAGACATACATCAGGAATTATTTGTAAATCTTTATTAGACTCACTTTCAAGAATTTCTTCAAAATCAGTTCTACCCAAATTTTTCAAGTATTGTTTTAATACATTTTTTAGAGTTACATCATCAACACCGTATGTATACTCATCTCCAAATAACCAAGTTTCATTGATCAAAATCTTATGCAAGTGTTTTCTTTCTAGAACATTCTTGTTTAGTGTGTTGTTATAAATTAATTCTTCTAGACCATTAATGAATTTGATTCTGTTTTTAATTTCAGTCATAGTATCAATAATACTCGATAACGATGTGTCCTCAAGTATTTCAACCAAATCAGCTCTTTTCTCTTCAGGAAGTTCAATTACTTCTGTTAATATTTTTTGAAGTGATGCAGAGTCCTTTTCTAAAGCTTCTTTAATTAGTGAAAGAGTGAATTTTTTACTTTTATCATCTTGTTTCTCAAAATCAGGTAAGTATTCATTTACTTGAAGAGCAACAATGTCAAAAACCTGTCTTTTACTTGATTCAACTATTGAATCAGATTTACCCCTGTAAGGGTATAATCCTCTATTTTTTAAATCTTTTATAAACGCACCAGAATATTGATGTAATCTTTCTCTTACATATTTTCTTCCAAATTTTTTAGCTTCTGAAAGCACGTTATGAAGTATGTCGTCAAAATTATCTAAATTGATTAGATTCTCTCTATGTAGTTTCTCAATATAAACTGATTGTATAAAAATTGAAATTGGAATTGTTGAACGAATACCCAATTTTAATTCTCTAAATGGAACTCCTTTTTTGCTGCACAGATATGTTTTCTTTTTGATATCAAAACTCCATTCAATTATTTTGATTTCAAATTTATAAGATAATTCACCATCCTGAACTAAAAAATCAGTTTCAGATGTGTTTTTTATTAAAGATTCAAACTCAAGTTTTTGTCCATTAAAAAAAATAGAAAAATCAGGGTAATTAATCCAATACGAAGCGAATTTTTGTTCTAATTCTTTTCTGAATTTTATATCTAATGCCTGATTAGTGTTTTCTTGATTAATATTTTGAATTTCAACCTTAAAGCCTGTTTTAGTTTCACTTTTCGGTAAAGTTTTTAAGTCACTAAAATTTGAATGCGATAAATTATTTCTATCAAAAGTTATATTGAATTCTTTTAGGGATTCACCATTCTTGTAAATACTTGTAAAAATAACTAAATCACCAAGCGCAAGAGACTTATATCTCCCTTTCCCCTCTTTTCCATGATAATGTCTACCACTAGGACTTGTATTACTTAACTTTTTTTGCGAACCTCCAAGTCTTCCAAATACTTCTTGAGCTTTAATATAATCTATTCCTAAACCATTATCTACAACACTCAAACTTTCATATCCTCCAATTTTATTCTTTGAATATTCTATGAATATTTCAGATGAATCAGCATCAAGAGAATTCCAGATTAATTCGGAAATAGCTGTAATTCCACTTGCTCTTGTTAGAGATTCTATGTGATCTCTTTCAACTCCTAAATCAATTACTTTTGACATAATTTTCTTCTTCTTTTTTTAGCTTTACATACAACTAATCATACTTTCAACAAGTATAATATCATAAAAAACACAGAATAAACCAAACTTCGTATATTTTATTGAGTATTCAATTTTTTTTAGAAAGATACAACAATTAACTAAAAAAGAGCAAACTCTTAATTTTCACCAAACCACAACAAAAAATTACTCTAACTAAATAGTCTGAGAAAACAAATTCTTCTGAGCATCACTTTTCAGCAACAACAAATCAAAAGCCATACAAATATTCCGCACAAACGGGCGTGCTCTATCTGGCACCGTCAAACCGGTTTCTGAAATTATCACCAAGCCATCTTTTTCCATCTCTTCCAATCTTTTTAAAGAATCTGGCAGTGCATCAAATTGCATTTCTTTAGCTTCCCAAGAAGTTTTAAAATGACACATGATATTTAAAATATGTTTGCGGATAATCAAATCTTCTTCCGTTAACAAATGCCCTTTAAAAACAGGAAATTCTCCTTGGTTTACCAAGTCTTGGTATTCTTTTACTGTTTTTACATTCTGAGAAAAACTATACCAAGAATCTGCAATAGAAGACATGCCCAAACCAACCATCAATTGGGTTTTGTTTGCAGAATAACCCATAAAATTACGGTGCAATGTTTTGCTTTGTGTTGCCTCGTACAAAGAATCCGATTCTAAGGCAAAATGATCCATTCCAATTTCTACATAACCACAATCTTCTAACAATTGTTTTCCTGCCTCGTACAAGGCTCTTTTTACCTCATTGGCTGGCAAATCTTTTTCATCAAACCCACGCTGCCCTACTCCTTTTACCCAAGGCACATGTGCATAACTATAAAATGCAATTCTATCTGGTCTCAGTTCGTTTGTTTTTTCAATGGTATACAAAACATCTTCCATTTTTTGAAATGGCAATCCAAAAATCAAATCATGACTTATAGAGGTATATCCAATTTCGCGAGCCCACTCAGTTGCATTTTTTACGTTCTCAAAAGGCTGCATTCTATGAATGGCTTTCTGAACCGTTGCATTGTAATCTTGCACACCAAAACTGACTCTAGAAAAGCCCAAGTCGTACAAGGTTTTCAATTGTTCTTTTGTGGTATTGTTAGGATGTCCCTCAAAACTAAATTCGTGCTTTTTATGTCTTTTTGCAGTTTTAAAAATTCCTGAAATCAGCTTGTTTAAATTTTCCGCAGAAAAAAATGTAGGTGTACCACCACCCATATGCAATTCCCTAATTACGGGTGTTTCTTCAAACAAATTCACATACAATTGCCATTCTTTTAAAACAGCTTCTATATATGGATTTTCTACTTCGTGTCGTTTTGTAATTCTTTTATGACAAGCACAAAACGTACACAAACTTTCACAAAAAGGCAAATGTATATAGACACTAATACCTTCTTCTTCATTAGATTCATCAAAAGATTTTTTTGAAGTTTGTTTCCAATTGTCTAATGAAATTCCTTCTTTGTCCCAAAACGGAACGGTTGGATAACTCGTATAACGAGGTCCCGGAATATTATACTTCCGAATTAATAAATTACTCATACCTAAGTTTTAGAGCACAAAAATACAACGGTTAAAACGTTATAAGAATGACATATGTCATGATAAGCTAGTAGTTAGTAATGAGTACAGAGTATCAAGTCTAAAGTATTGAGTACAGAGTCCTAAGTACTGAGACTTGATCCTTTAGACTTTATACAGTTCCCATACTTTAATCTTTTGACTTGAGACTAATTACTCAGGACTTTAGACAAAAAAACAATTTATCCCAGCAAAAACAGTTCTCTACATTAGTATTCCTTATTTTTACAAAAAATTGAGTGCTTGTTGACCAAATCAAATAAAATGAAAAATTACCACAATCTTACCGTTGAAAATATAGAATTGCTAACATCTCAATCCTGTACCGCTACGGACTGGAATACCGTTTGGATTTCTGATAAAACAGACCTTTCTAAAATTAAAAACACCAATTTTTCAGGCACCATAAAAATCGGAGCTATCAGCGGAGAAAACATTGCTTTTGGTGGAATTATCAGAGCCAACGGAATTTACAATGCACATTTACACAACTGTGAAATTGGAGACAATCCTTTTATTACCAACATAAAAAATTACATTGCCAATTACAAAATAGGAAACAATGCCATTATCGAAAACGTAGGCCATATTGCGGTAGATGGCATTTCTACTTTCGGAAATGGAACTCATGTAGAGGCTATTAATGAAGGCGGTGGAAGAGAAATCCCTATTTATGACAACCTTTCTGCGCAGACTGCTTACATCTTGTCTTTATATCGACATAGAAGCGATTTGATTTCTCATTTAAAGGAAATAATCAACAACTACACAGAATCTATAAAATCTACAATCGGTACCATTGGAGACAATGTTAAGATTCTAAATAGCAAATCTATAAAGAATGTAAATATTGGTTCCTATTCCACTCTCGATGGTGTTGTAAGCCTCGTAAACGGAAGCCTCAATTCATTTGAAGATGCGCCTATTTATGTAGGTTCTGATGTCATGGCAGAAAACTTTATATTTTCTAGCGATGCCATTATTGACAATGCCACCATTATTTCCAACTGTTTTGTGGGACAAGGTTGTATTCTCGACAAACATTATTCGGCAGAACATTCTGTGTTCTTTGCAAACAGTCAGGGTTTTAATGGAGAAGCTTGTTCTATTTTTGCAGGACCTTATACGGTAACACACCACAAATCTACCTTATTAATTGCAGGAATGTTTTCTTTTATGAATGCAGGTAGTGGATCTAACCAAAGCAACCACATGTATAAATTAGGACCTATACACCAAGGAATTCTAGAGCGTGGTGCAAAAACCACTAGTAATTCTTACATGTTGTGGCCTTCTAAAGTGGGTGCTTTTACCTTGGTTTCTGGACGTCATTATCAAAATGTAGATTCTTCTTCTTTGCCTTTTTCGTATTTAATTGAATCTAAAGACGAAAGCATGCTTTTTCCTGGAATCAACTTAAAAAGTGTTGGAACGGTGCGTGATGCTCAAAAATGGGTAAAACGAGATAGAAGAAATGAAAATCACAAATTAGACATTATAAATTTCAACCTTTTAAGTCCATTTACAATTCATAAAGTAGACGAAGGATTGAAAATTTTAAAAGACCTTCAAAGAATTTCTGGCCTTACCACAAAGGAATATTCTTATGGAGGCATGAAAATAAAAGCCTCTTCTTTAAATAGTGGAATTCGCATTTACAATATGGTTATCCAAAAGTTTTTAGGAAACTCTATTATCAGTCGCATTCAAAATAAAAACATTCAATCTACAGAGGAACTGAGAACTATTTTGCAAGCCAATTCAGAAATCGGTAAAGGAAAATGGTTGGATGTAAGTGGACTTTTATGTCCTATAGAATCTTTAAATGATTTCTTGTGTGAAATTGAAAAGAAAGAAATCAATACTTTGGAAGCTGTACAAGAAGGCTTGGAAAAAATTCATGCTAATTATTATGAATACGAATGGAATTGGGCGACTTCACTTATTGAAAGTCACTACAATATAGATTTAAAAACCGTTACTCCAGAAGTTATCATTGAACTCATTGAACAATGGAAAAAATCTGTAATAGACTTGGACAACATGCTCTACCAAGATGCGAAAAAAGAATTTTCTCTTTCGACCAGGGTAGGTTTTGGTGTAGATGGTGATCTTAAAGAACGTGAGCTGGATTTTGCCAGTGTAAGAGGCGATTTTGAAAGCAATCCTACGGTTGTAGAAATTGTAAATCACATAGAAAGAAAAACAAAACTAGGAAATACGGTTATTGAAGAACTTCAAAAAATAGCCGTCAATTAACAAAAAAAATTAATAAACGGGGTATACAATCCAGGTTTTATTCAATCAACTTATTTTCAATTTTAGGATTTATTTTTTTGAGTTCTTCTGCAAATCCAATTTTGTCTTTTGGGGAAATTACAAGGGTACCAAATTTCCCATAGGTCAATTCAATTCTGTCCAAAGACGGTGCGGGCGAAGAAACCAAGTTTCCTGTTTTAGCAATCCTTTTAATTTTACCAATGTCAAACTGTTGATTGTAAAAAATCCCACAGGTTACTTTTAAATGCCCTGTATCTAGAATCGTATATTTTGTTGAGAAATTTAGATACAAACAAAACCCATAAACCAATAGAAAAATTCCGCTAACCGAAAGAATTGCTTCTAACGGATTGTTTTGAAATACCATTAGCACGAGAATTGCCCCGAAAAGAATCGTTAGGAATGCCACTACTTCAAACCCAAATTTTGATTTGTATGTTTTCATTGTTTGCCTTTTTTTAGAATTGAATCGTTTCTCCTGTCATTACGGACGCAGCGAAGTAATCCCACAAAACTACAAAGGAATATTAATTGTAATTCTGGTTCCTTCACCGATGGTAGAATTGATAAACAAGCGTCCGTCTACATAATTCACACGCTCTTTCATAAAAAACAAGCCCATGCCCAAACCTTTTTCAGAGTCTTCCACCGTATTTACATCAAAGCCATTTCCATTATCATCTATCACAACACTTAATAAATCTTTCGTATGACTTACTGTTATCAATACATACGTAGAATTTGCATACTTTAAAGCGTTGTTTACGGCTTCTTGAGCAACTCTATACAAGTTTGTTTCTACCAAAGAATCAAAGCGTTCATCGAACTCCGTTTTATTTTCAAACAAAATATTTTTACCAGACAGTTTAGAAATTTCCTCTGTCATTTTTTTAAGCGCGGGTGCAATACCATGATCACTCAATTCCGGAGGTGTCAAACTAAAAGTAACTGCTCGTACATCTTTTATCAATTGACCAAAAACCACTTTCAAATCCGCCAATTTCTTTTCAGCACTTTCAGGTTTTTGTACATTGATTCCTTCTACACTAAATTTCAAAGCCGTTAACATTTGCCCAATACCATCATGTATATCCTTCGCTATCCGCTTGCGTTCTTCTTCCTGTGCCTCAACAATTTGACTTGCCTGATCTTTTTGCAACTGCACTTGATTCTCATACTCTACTTGTTTTACACGATCAGATTCTTCTTGTGTCTCTTTTCTTTCCGTTACATTGTTACCTAAAATAAACAAACTCTGTTTCCCATGGGATTGGTTCATCGGAATTATTGATATCTCCAACCACAAATTTTCATTATTTTTGGTAGTCAACTCTATTTCACCCACCCACATTTTTTGGCGCGTTGTTTTAAATAAATCCTTTAAATTTTGTTGCTGCCCTTCCTTTTGTGTCAGTAAACTTTCTATAGAACCTCGAATTTCTTTTTTATCCAAGCCCAAAAGTTCACAAAATTTCTTACTCATGTAAACCACAGTTCCATCTAATTTTGCACTTGCAAACAATGCCGCATTGTCAACCACAAAATTCAAGCTTTCCAGTTCTTGATAAGCCACTTCTTTCAACTCATATTGTTCTTTCAATTCAGCAATTTGTTCTTTGTTATGCAAATTTGATTTTATCAAAACAGCAATAATTTTCTGAAAATATTTTTTTATAAATACCAGAAGTACAAATACAAAAATCAATACCGACAAAACAGAAAGAGAAAAGTCGACATGAAAAAAAGTCAATGCCATGTAAAAAACCACCGGCAAACCAGCCAACAATAAAAAAGCTCTGATTAAGAGCTTCTTCAATATCATAGGTACGTTTGTAGATTCTTTTGTAGATGTCATGATACAAAAATATGAAAAAGATAGTTACGATATTAGAAACGCGAGGTTCTAAATTTATTCCTGCTTCCGAGTAAGCAACCCCAACCCATCATTGCAAGGAAGTATGACGAAGCAAACCTACTCCCGAGTAAACCATCACAACAACGAACCACCTCAACGAGATTACTTCACTGCGTTTGTAATGACCCAGTAAGTGATAAATCCACCCAATTAGGATTCATCAATTCAATCAAAGCAATTTTCTTAGCTCTAGAACCTGCTTTCAATTGTTTTTCCCTCGCAATCGCATCTCCTATCATTTGAAAAGCCTCATAATAAACAAGTTTGTTTAAATTATAACGAGCAGAAAAAGACTTAGGATAAAATTTCGATTTGTGTTTTTTAATCCGCCCCTCCAAGTCGGAAGTAACACCAACGTAAAATGTGGTATTATGTGTGTTTGTGATGATGTAAATAAATCCTGGTTTCATAGCACATGAAATTTACGGAATTATTTTAAGTTAGCGATGGTAATGAGACACTTATCTGAGATTACTTCACTACGTTCGCAATGACCCAGTACGTCATTGCGAGGAAGTATGACGAAGCAATCCCACACCCGAGTGAGCACCCCAACTCGTCATTGCGAGGAAGCATGACGAAGCAAACCCACATCCGAGTAAGCAATTACACCAAGCTACTTACCTGAGATCGCTTCACTACGTTCGCAATGACACCACTCGTCATTGCGAGGAAGTATGACGAAGCAATCCCACACCAGAGTAAACCATCACAATAACAGGTCAACTCAACGAGATTACTTCACTGCGTTCGTAATGACCCAGTACACCCTTGCCACGAAGCAATCACAAACCCAAAGCCAACTTAACAAGCCCCAAAGAAGCCTCAGACAAGTTCAACTGCAAAGCAGCACTTTGTCCATCTTCAGACATCTTTTTCCAAGTTTTCTGAAGCACATCTATCAATTTCTCTTCTGAATATTTTTGAGAAAACTTTTCAAAATAAAATTCTAAAAACACCAAACAAATCACATCTTCTAAAAGCTGTGTTTCCTCATTTCTTTTCAATTGTTTTTTCTGAAGTAGAAAAGACACTTTGTCCACCAATTCTGCATCATAACCAACGCTTGTCAATATTTCAGAAGCCTTTTTTGCATGAAATTTTTTCAAATCTTGTCTCCACAGCAAATACCCCGTTCTATCCATTTCATAAGAATTCCTTGGAATTTCCCACCTACAGATATGCTGACATCTTGCTGTTAACTGAACCGCCTCCGAAGCATTGGGAGCAAATTTCTTCAATGCTGCAGTCATACGATCCGCATATAATACCTCTTTAGAATATTCTTTTCCTTCCCAAGTTTCTTTATTCGGATCCTTGTTATTCGCTTGGTCAAAAAGACGTATTGCCTCTTGAAATTTTTCTGTATTCATATTTTTTATTTTAAATCATTACCAACATAGTGAAGCCATCTCATCGACAAGCCTTTCTTCCACTCCACTCCTCTACAAATATAACCTGATTACTTTACAAACTAAGTCTTTCTATAAAATTGGTAAAATTAGTTTTCCTTTTTATATCGAGACGGACTGCTCTTTTTAACAGTTTTAAATTGCCTGTTAAAATTAGAGATATTGTGAAACCCCGATACTTCTGCAATTTCTACAATGGTCAATTCTTTTCTAGCAAGCATCAACTTACAAGCGTGCTCAATTCTCAACTCATTTAAAAATTGGACATACGTTTTATTTGTACGCTTTTTAAAATATTTACAAAATGCATTTTTGGTCATATTAGCCACTTCAGAAATTGTTTTCAAAGAAATATCCTCCCTAAAATGTAACATCGTGTACTCAAACACATCCCGCATGCGTTTCCCCTCATTGTCAGAATATTCCTTTTCATAAACAAAAGAAGACAAACTTTTATAATCAGCCTTTACCGCTATTTCCAAAACTTGTAATAGCATAATAAAACGATTCAATTTAGAAGCCTTCTTCAAGCCCAAAAACAAAGCAACCACCTCTTTTTTAGAAGACGTTATTTGAAATCCATGCAAGGCTCTTTTAAAAAAAACAGCCAACTCCGGCAATACATCCAATTTCAACATCCCCTCTTCAAACAATTCCCTTGTAAAAAAAAAACTCAACATATGTGAAACAGTCACAGTTTTTATATCACTTTTAAATACATGCGGTAAATTACTACCTATCACCAAAATAGTTCCCTTTTCATAATAGTTCACCGTATCTCCTACTACCAAAGTTCCTTCCCCTTCTACTATCAAACTCACCTGTATTTCTTCATGCTGATGAAGTTTGTCATAAAAGACCTCTCCTACATCTTCTTGCAAAATAAGACTGCTATTTTCTGGCTTCGGAATTTTAAATGGCAAAACTTTCATAGAACAATAATACGCAAATATTACTCCAAATATATTAACAAAATAAAATTATAGATCATTTAGTATTATACATGGATAAAAAGAGCGTATTCAAACCTACACAATACACTTAATTTTGTCTCAAATAAATTTTTATTATGAGCATACAATGGAATGGTGTAATGCCAGCAGTAACGACTAAATTTACTGATGAGGACACATTAGATTTGATAAATTTTGAAATAAATATCCAAGCACAACTAACAGCAGGTGTCAACGGAATTATTTTAGGAGGAACGCTAGGAGAAGCAAGTACGCTAACCGAAAGCGAAAAAAGTACGATTGTAAAAAAAGCAGTAGCAATTGTAAACGGACAAGTTCCTATTGTAATGAATATTGCAGAACAATCTACAAAATCCGCCATAGAAGCAGCAAGAAAAGCAAAAGAAGACGGAGCAACTGGTTTGATGATGTTGCCTCCAATGCGTTACAAATCTGACGATAGGGAAACTGTACACTACTTTAAAACGGTTGCAAACAGCACTTCTTTGCCGATTATGATTTACAACAACCCTGTAGATTATAGCATTGAAGTTACTTTAGATATGTTCGAAGAATTGACTTCCTGTGAAAATATCCAAGCAGTAAAAGAATCGACTCGAGATATTTCTAATATATCTAGAATGAAAACTCGTTTTGGAAATCGTTTTAAAATATTAAGCGGTGTAGACACCCTTGCCTTAGAAAGTTTATTAATGGGAGCCGATGGTTGGGTTGCAGGTCTAGTTTGTGCATTTCCTGCAGAAACAGTAGCCGTTTATAAATTGACAAAAGCAGGCAGAACAGAAGAAGCTATCGAAATATACCGTTGGTTTTTACCGTTATTAGAGTTAGATATAAACACTAAATTGGTACAAAACATCAAACTAGCAGAAGTCGCTACAGGAATAGGAACCGAAAATGTTCGTGAACCACGTTTGCCTTTGGTTGGTGAAGAAAGAAAAAAAGTTTTGACTATTATTGCGAATGGAATCGACACAAGACCCGTATTACCAGCATACAAAGATTTATAAAATAATTTGGGTGTTACCGCCTCAAAAAGCGGTCAGGCTTGGAGTTTACCTTGAGCTTAGTCGAAAGGCTAAATCTTTTGTTAGAAAAAACAAAAGGATACCGCTGCAATCCTTAACACAAAACCTACAACCATGTTAGAAATTAGACCTACCTGTGAAAACTGTAACAAAGCATTGCCTTTTGACTCTCAAGAAGCAATGATTTGTACGTTTGAATGCACCTTTTGCAAAGAATGTGTAGAAACGCATTTACAACATGTTTGTCCAAATTGTGGTGGCAATTTTACACAAAGGCCAATTCGACCAGAAACAGCTTTAAAAAAACACCCTATCGCAACAAAGGTCGTATTCAAACCCGTTGATATACAAGCTCATTTAAAAAAAATTCAATCAAAATGATTACTGGAAAAAATTACATCGGCAACAAACTATCAGCCAAAGGAACAAAAACGTATACCACGTTCAATCCACAAACAAGCACTGAAAATGCAGCTATTTTTACAGAAGCAACTTCAGACGAAATTAACGAAGCAACACGTTTAGCTACAGAGGCTTTTGAAGTATACAGAAAAAAATCTGGAAACGAAAAAGCAACATTTCTAAAAGCAATTGCAGACGAAATAGAAGCTTTAGAAGATACATTAACCACTGTGTATACTTCAGAATCTGGCTTACCTGCTGGAAGAGCACTGGGAGAAAGAGGAAGAACGGTTGGTCAACTAAGAGCTTTTGCAGCACATTTAGAAGAAGGTTCTTGGGTAGCAGCAAGTATTGATACCGCACAACCAGACCGCAAACCAATACCAAAAGTAGATTTGCGTAAGATGAATGTCCCATTAGGTCCAATTGTAGTTTTTGGTGCCTCTAATTTTCCATTGGCATTTTCTACCGCAGGTGGAGATGCAGCCGCTGCACTAGCCGCTGGTTGCCCTATTATTGTAAAATCTCATCCAATGCATGCCGGAACTGGCGAATTGGTCGCTTCGGCAGTTATAAAAGCCGCAGAAAAAACAGGAATGCCAAACGGTGTTTTCTCCAATTTAAATAGCAGTGGCTTCGAAGTTGGACAGGCTTTGGTACAACATCCAAATATCAAAGGCGTAGGATTTACAGGGAGCATAAAAGGTGGTAGAGCCTTATTTGATTTGGCAGCCCAAAGACCAGAACCAATTCCGGTTTTCGCAGAAATGGGCAGTATCAATCCTGTAATTTTCTTACCAGAAGCCTTGAATTCCAAAGCCAACGATTGGGCAAAAACCTATGCCGGGTCTATTACCTTAGGTTCTGGACAATTTTGCACCAACCCCGGATTGTTAATCGCAATACAAAGCGAATCTTTGAATGAATTCGCGAAAACATTGGCAGAAGAAATTGTAAAAATTGAACCTTCTTGTATGTTACACCCAAATATTGCCGGTGCTTATGATACCAACAAAGCCAAAGCAACTTCTCAAGACGGAATTGAAATACTGGCTACTTACGAGCAAGAAGTAAAAAACAATTATGGCTGTCAAATCGTTTCCAAAGTTTCTGGAAGTACTTTTTTAGAAAATCCAACTTTACACCAAGAAGTATTTGGCCCATTTTCATTGCTAGTCGCTTGTGAAAACGAAACACAATTGGCTCAAATAATACAGAAGTTAGAAGGGCAATTGACAGGAACCATTATCGCCACAGATACAGAAATAGCAAACAACCCAAACATTGTTTCTGCTTTGCAAAATAGAGTTGGTAGAATTATTTTCAACGGAGTACCTACAGGTGTAGAAGTTTGCCCTTCCATGCAACATGGCGGCCCGTATCCAGCATCTACAGATTCAAGATTTACAGCAGTTGGTGTAGACTCTATAAAACGTTGGGTACGTCCATTTAGTTTTCAATCTTGGCCTAACAGTTTATTACCAGACGCATTAAAAAACGAAAACCCATTGAATATTTTAAGAAATATCAATGGCGTAAAAACCATTGACAAACTATAAATCACATGAACACTCTCAAACTCTTTGGATTTTTATTTATAGCAAGCCTTACCTCCTGTAAAAAGAACACACCTAGTGACCAACTAAAATCAATTATTGCAACCTATGAAAAATCCAGAGAGTATGATTTTAAAACAAATGAATCTGTAGAGAATACCATTAAATATTACCAAGCAGAAGCCAATTTCTCAAAAAAAATAAAAGAAGAGTTAAAACTGATTGCAACCGAAAAGCTCTCCGAAACGGAACAAATTTCTAAAGAACTGTTGCTTTTTCTTTTACAAGATAAAATAGACAAACACACCTTTAAAACATACCTCAACCCTATCACAAACGAAATTGCTTTTCATTTGAATTTAAGCAATATGGGGAACATTCATTTTAAGAAAAAAAAACAGGTAAAGAACTATTTAAAACAATTGGATGCATTGCCAAAAAAGGTAGCTTATAATTTAAATTTACTAAGAGCTGGCATTAAAGAAGGTATTTCACAACCCAAAGCAGTTTTTACCAATTACAAGTTTACCTACGACAAACACATAATTTCTGATGTAACAAAAAGTGAATTTTACAAACCTTTTCACAGCTTTCCAGAATCCTTTTCAAAAGAGTTAAAAGATTCTATCATACATGTTGCAAAAATCAGTGTTCAAAAAAACGCAATCGACCAGTATAAAAAAATTAAAACCTTTTTTGAAACAGAATATTTCCCAAATACAAGAAAAGGACTGGGAGTTTCAACCACTCCAAAAGGAAAAGAATTTTATCAAAATAGAATTAACTTTTATACAACAAGCACACAATATACTGCGGACGATATTCATAAAATTGGTTTGAAAGAAGTAGCTAGAATTAAAGCTGAAATGATTAAAATCATTAGCGGTTTAAATTTCAAAGGTTCTTTCTCTGAATTCCTGAATTTTCTAAGAACAGACTCTCAATTTTATGCCAAATCGCCAAAAGAATTGTTGATGCTTGCCAGAGATATTTCAAAAAGGATTGACGATCAATTGCCTAAATTTTTCAAAACTTTACCCAGAAAACCTTATGGAGTTGTGGCAGTTCCTGCAGCCATAGCACCAAAATACACGAGTGGTAGATATGCTCCTTCTAACAGCGAAACAACTGCAGGACATTATTGGGTAAACACTTACAACTTGCCTAGTAGAACTTTATATACACTCCCAGCTCTAACTGCCCATGAAGCAGTTCCAGGACATCATTTGCAAATGTCTTTAAATAGCGAACTGCCTGAAACCATTCCTAATTTCAGAAGAAATTTATACTTGTCAGCTTATGGAGAAGGTTGGGCATTATACTCAGAAACTTTGGTAAATGAAATGGAAATTTATACAACTCCTTATGAAAAATTCGGAAAACTCACCTATGAAATGTGGAGAGCCTGTAGGTTGGTTGTAGACACAGGAGTACATGCCAAAAATTGGACAAGACAACAGATACTAGACTACCTATCTGAAAACACAGCTCTTTCTATCCATGAAATCACAACAGAAACCGATCGTTATATTTCTTGGCCAGGACAAGCTTTATCTTACAAAATTGGAGAATTAAAAATAAAACAACTTCGCAGAGAAGCAGAAAAAGCACTGGGTGCTAAGTTTAATATCCGTGATTTTCATGAAGTCATTCTAGAAGAAGGAACGGTTACTTTAGCTATTCTAGAAAAAAGAATCCACAATTACATAGAAACGGCTAATAATGAGTAAAAAAACTTTTTTTTGTGTAGATGCACATACCTGTGGAAACCCAGTAAGAGTTGTTGCTGGTGGTGGACCAAATTTGATTGGAGCTACAATGAGTGAAAAGCGTCAGCACTTTTTAAAAGAATACGATTGGATTCGCAAAGGGTTGATGTTTGAACCAAGGGGACATGATATGATGAGCGGAAGTATTCTATTTCCTCCCCACAACCCCGAAAATGATGTTGCCATCTTGTTTATTGAAACATCGGGTTGTTTGCCAATGTGTGGACATGGAACCATAGGTACCGTAACCATTGGAATTGAAGAAGGATTGATTGTTCCAAAAATTCCTGGAAAAATCAGAATGGAAACACCTGCTGGTTTGGTAAATATCGAATACGGTATGACTGGAAAAAAAGTTGATTGGGTAAAGCTAACCAATGTAAAAAGTTATTTAGCAGCAGAAAACTTAACAATTGACTGTCCAGAATTGGGTGAAATTGTATTTGATGTTGCTTACGGAGGTAATTATTATGCCATTGTGGATCCACAAATAAACTTTTCTGGTGTGCACGATTTTACAGCAAATAAAATTGTTCAATATTCACAGATTGTTCGAGATAGAATCAATGAAAAATATCCTGACAAGTTCATCCATCCAGAAAACACGACTATTAGAAACGTAACACATATGCTATGGACAGGAAATCCAATAGATCCAACTTCATCTGGTAGAAATGCTGTTTTTTATGGAAACAAAGCGATTGATAGAAGTCCATGTGGAACAGGAACCTCCGCACGAATGGCACAATTACACGCAAAAGGAAAACTGAAGAAAGGAGAACAATTTATTCATGAAAGTTTTATCGGAAGTAAATTTAATGGAGCTATTGAAGAAGAAACAACATTAAATGGCAAGTCGGCAATAATTCCAAGCATTCAAGGTTGGGCTAAAATTTATGGATACAACACCATTATTATTGACACCGAAGACGATCCTTATGCGCATGGTTTTCAAGTAATTTAAACTAAAGAAAAAGATGAAATCAATTAAGAATCCATTATTACTTTTTTTAACAATATTTATAGCTTCTTGTACCAAACAAAGCAATAACATTTCAAAAAGAGAATATGAAAGTGCCGTAAGTTTTATGTATGCAAATTACTATAATAAAACTGCATTCAATTTAAATACAACAGCAAATTGGTTTGATGATGCATCTGGGTTTTGGTTCGTAGAATATAGCAAAGACAGAAAAACATACAAAACAGTGCATTTTAACAATTCAGAAGTTAAGGAACTTTTTAATCACACAAAACTTACTGAGTCTTTAAATAAAATTGAAGGAATCAACGTTCAAGAAAATAATTTGTCTTTAAGAAACATTCAAAACACAAAAGATGGGTTATCATTTACTTTTAAAAACAAAAACTATACTGTTCTTCTCAACTCTTATCAAGTCACAGGATTAGAAAAGAAAGAAAAAAAATCTAAAAATCAATTTGAAAGCACTTCACCAGACGGTAATTGGATCGCTTATGTAAAAAACTACAATTTATATATCAAATCTAAACACACAAAAAAAGAATACCAATTGAGTTCTGATGGTAAAAAGGGATATGAATATGCATCTTGGTATGGTTGGTATGATAAAATGGAAGGCGAAAATGGAGAACGACCAAAACACTTTTATGTCGATTGGTCTGAAGATTCTAAATGGATCTCTACAGATATTGTAGATACTAGAAATGCAGAAAAAATGTACTTATTAGACTGGAGCAAAGATAATTTGTACAAACCACAACTGCTTTCCTATTATCGAGGCTCGCCGGGCGATAAAAATATGGTGAAGATCAAGCCCATTTTCTACCATATAAACACCAAAAAAGAAGTAAAAACCACTTTACCTACAAATACACATATCAATTCGGTTACTAAAAGATGGGGTTCTAAATCTGGCGTATTATTAGCACAAATTATCCAAAGAGGGTTTCAGAAAAATGAAATAGTTCAAGTTGATTTGAATACTGGAAAATCAAAAACAATCATCACAGAAACTTCAAAAACGAATATTGACAATTTTGAATACCGAGTTATTGAAGACAAACAAAAAATTATTTTTTTATCTGAAAGAACAGGTTGGAGACAATTGCATCTTGTAGATTTAAAAACCAATAAAACACAGCGACTTACCAGTGGTAATTATTTTATAAATAGTATTGAATATATAGACAAAGAGAATGAAACTATCTACTTTTTAGCTTCCGGAAAAGAAAACAATCCGTATCACCAACAATTGTACAAAGTAAATTTCAATGGAGAAACACAACTGTTAACCCCAGAAATGAAACATCACAAAGTTGATTTTTCCAAAGATGGCAGTTATTTTGTAGATAATATTTCAACAATCAATTCTCCAACAAAAACAGTTTTAAGAGAAGCTGGCTCAGGCACTATTTTAACTGATTTAACTACAGCAAATATTACAGATGCAGAAAATAGAGGTTTTACTTTTCCTGAAACATTCACAATAATTGCTAAAGATGGTAAAACAAGTATTTATGGAGCGTTTTGGAAACCAACAAATTTTGACGCTTCAAAAACCTATCCAATTATTGACGCAACCTATACAGGTCCACACACGCAAATGTTTCCAAAATCCTTTGATGGAATTTTCAGCAATCAGGCATTAGCCGAATTAGGTTTTATTGTCCTAAAAGTTGACGGATTGGGAACCTCTGGTCGCTCAAAAGAATTTCACAATCATTCTTATAAAAACATGGGAAACAATTTAGAAGACCATGTCTTAGCTATTAAATATTTAGGTGAAAAAAATTCATGGATTGATACAAATCGAGTTGGAATTTACGGGCACTCAGCTGGAGGCTATGATACGGGGAGGGCCTTATTGGCATTCCCAGATTTTTACAAAGTGGGTGTAGCGAGTTCTGCTGATCATGATTTTAGAATGGAAAAAGCATGGTGGCCAGAAATGTATCAAGGTTGGCCTATCGATTCGACTTATGAAAACGTTTCAAACATAGCCAATGCTGCAAATTTGAAAGGAAAATTATTACTAGCTCATGGAGGAATGGATGAAAATGTAAATCCATCTGCTACTTTTAAGTTGGCAGAAAATTTAATAAAAGCCGACAAAGAATTTGATTTGCTAATTTTACCTAGTCAACACCACGGATATCAAGGAAAATACAGAAACTATTTTACGAAAAAAAGATGGAATTATTTTGTTGAACACCTAAGAGGAGTAAAACCTATTTGGGATATTAAATTAACGAATTAATGAGTAAAAATATACTAATTATTGGTGGAGGGATTATCGGATTATCTTCCGCCTACTACCTTCAAAAAGAAGGACATCGAGTAACAATAATTGACAAATCTAACTTCTCTAGCGGAGCATCCTATGTAAATGCAGGCTATATAACACCAAGTCATTTTATTCCATTAGCAGCTCCAGGGATGATTAGCAAAGGAATAAAATGGATGTTCAATTCAAGCAGTCCGTTTTATGTAAAACCACGTTTGGATTTAGATTTTATAAAATGGACTTTGGCTTTTAACAAATCCGCAACAAAAAAGAAAGTTGCCAAGGCCATTCCAGTTCTTAAAGACATCAACCTTTTGGGACGTGATTTGTATGAAGAAATGAAATCTACAAATGATTTTCATTTTCATTACGAACGCAAAGGGTTATTAATGGCTTACCAATCTGATAGTGTTGGTGAAAAAGAGTGGGAAATCGGTAAAATGGGTATCAAAGAAGGTTTAGGAGTAAAGAATTTAACAAAACGAGAGGTAGATGCATTAGAGCCCAATGCCAACTTAAATATCAAAGGAGCAATTTACTTTGACTCAGATGCACATATGACTCCTTCAGATTTCATGCCAGATATGATACATTATTTAGAAGCAAATGGGGTTCAAATCTATAGCAATGAAGAAGTAAAAGACATTGCTGTTTCCAACAAAAAAATAACCAAAGTAATCACTGACAAAAGAGAAATAGAAGCTGATGAAGTCCTTTTGGCAGCAGGTAGCTGGAGCCCTTTGTTAACAAAAAAAATAGGACTAAAAATTCCTGTTCAAGCAGGCAAAGGTTATCGAATAAATGTGGATAGAGAGACTGGCATCACTATTCCAACTATTTTATGCGAAGCAAAAGTAGCCGTCACTCCTATGGATGGCTTTACGCGTTTTGCTGGCACCATGGAAATAGCAGGAATCAATCACAAAATAAATCCTGTAAGAGTAAATGCAATTGCAAATGCAGCTAAAAGTTTTTACCCTAATTTAGAAATTTCTTCGGAAGAAAAACAAGCGGCAGCCTGTGGTTTGCGTCCCTGCACTCCTGATGGAATGCCCTATATTGGCAAATCTTCAAAATGCAACAACTTAACAATTGCAACCGGTCATGCAATGATGGGATGGAGCTTAGGACCTGCTACAGGAAAATTAGTTTCTGAAATTATTTCAAATAAAAAAACTACTTTAGATTTAAATCTGTTTCATCCAGATCGAACATTTTAAAACAACACACTTTCACATGAATACATTTGGTATTGGAGGTTCAACAATTGAACAAGAATTAGAAGCAATTACGTCAAAAGTACATTTGGCAAAACCCATACGAAAGGAAGAATTTCAATTTAGAATTGAAAATGCATGTGGCTTGATGCAAAAACAAAATGTATCAGCTATTTATTTACATGCAGGCACAAACTTATTTTATTTTACAGGAATGAAATGGAGTCCTAGCGAACGTATGGTGGGTGCAATTTTATTTCAAAACGGAGAACTTCATTTTATCGCGCCCGAGTTTGAAAAGGGAACTATTTTAGATTTTATGCTGATAGAAGGACAAGTCCATTGTTGGGAAGAACATGAAAACCCTTATGAATTATTTTGTAAAATACTTACAGAAAATGGCGTAAATACTGAGGCTGTTTTTATGGATGAAGCAACCCCTTTTTTTGTCATCGATGGCATAAACAAGTGCGTTCCTCCTTTTATTTTAGAAAATGCAAAGCAGATTACTGCCGGTTGCAGAATGATAAAATCTGAAGCTGAAATTGCCCTTATGCAAATTGCAATGGACATCACACTAGAAGTACAACAAGCAGCTGCGAGAATTTTAAGAGTTGGTATTTCAGCAAAAGAAGTTACAGATTTCATCAATGAAGCACATATTAGATATGGAATTCCATCTGGATCCTATTTCTGTATTGTTTTATTTGGAATAGATTCCTCTTTTCCTCACGGAGTGAAATCACCTAAAAATTTAGAACAAAATGAAATGGTTCTAATAGACACAGGTTGTGTATTACATGACTATATATCTGATTTAACCAGAACCTATGTTTTTGGAGAAGCAAGTGATGACCAGCGTACCGTTTGGAATATTGAAAAGGAAACACAACAAGCTGCTTTTAATGCTGCTCAATTAGGAAATACTTGTGCTGATGTAGATACTGCTTCTAGAGAAACACTAGCAGCTCATAACTTAGGGCCTGATTATAAACTGCCCGGTTTGCCACACAGAACGGGACATGGAATTGGTTTGAATATTCACGAATGGCCATACATAGTAAAAAACGACACAACTATTTTAAAACCTGGAATGACTTTTAGCAACGAACCTATGATTTGCGTTCCAAACAAATTTGGTATCCGCCTTGAAGATCATATTTACATGACCAAAGAAGGTCCGAAATGGTTTACGCAACCCATGCATTCGATTGACAATCCATTTGGAATTTAATCTCCTAGTGGGTTTAATACCAATTAAGCATCGAAACAGCATATATAATTTTGAAATTTAGCTCTTATAACTCCACGTGCTTGTATCAAAATAAAAAGTTATACTTCGCAAACTTGACTCGAGGTTATTTACCACAAAAAGCCCAACGAAATTCGTTGGGCTTTTATAATATACCAATGTATTTAAGTCTTTTATTTTTTCAACCAGCCATCAATAATTTCATAAATATTTTTTTGAGTTCCTGCCTCAAAACTTTTTATTCTTGTTTTGTGGTCTCCTTTTGGCTTCACAAACTTATACACTTCTCTTTTATCTGCAGTAGCATTTAGTTCAACTGCGGTAGCACTCCAAGCATCATATTCTCCATAAATAAAGAGCATTTTTTCAGCCGAAGTATCTAAAAATAATTTTATTTTCTCCATAGGTTTGACATCGTATGGTTTTGCTATATTCTTAGGAAAAGCCCAGTCAAATTTGTAAACTTCTTCCGTATTCAAATATTTTTTAAATGGAGCAGTTTCATAACCATAAATTCCTTGCTGCGTAAGTGCTGCCCAAAAATAAGGCTGCAAATCATTAACAGCAGATTCTTCAAAAAAACCATAACCAACAACAGCTATTAAATGCTTGTATATTTCTTCAGGAGTTGCAATCTTTGAAGGTATCGTATTGCTATCTGTCCCCCATTGCCAAAAAGCGAAAGAATATTCTAAAATTGAATAATCTAGTGCTTTTTCTACTCCAAATTCCCAAGATAAATTCTCAGTTTTAGCTGCTTGTTTCATCAAACCCAACAAAGCACTTCTATTTTCAAAACAAAGTTCTTGAAAATCTTGTATTTTTTGTCTTTCGTTTTCTGTTCCTACATTTTTTAAAAATTCAAATATTTTTGGATCTTCTCTTTTAGAATTTAAAGGACCAACATAACAAACACACGCATCTACATTGTCAGGAAAAAAACTACGATGTGCCATTGTTGTTTGGCAACCCTTAGATATTCCTGTTGAAACAAATTTTGAATTTGGATAAATTGCAGTTCGAATTGCATCAATAATAATTGCCTGATCTTTTGCCGCATTTTCTACAGTTAGCGTATTCCAATCAATTTCTTTCGGTCTTGAATTGTTAAAATAGCGGTGTTCAATTGTTATTTGATTTGCTTTATAATGATCTGCCAACTCACTGGCATTATTACTACGAGCTCCATAACCTCGTAATTGAACAATAACTGGTTTCTCTACATTTTCAAAACCTAAAAATACACGTTGTTTAAAAGTCCCTTTTGATAAATCATTGTGATTTATTGGCTGTTCAAACCAAATTTCATAATTCTCATTGAAGTGGCCAACTAAAGCTGTTTTTTCAATACTTACAATAGTTGGTATTGTAGCCAACTTTTCAAAAGTAGTTTGTTCTGCTGTGGCTAGGACAGCTGTAAATTTGCATCCGATAAAAAAAAGTAATAGCGGAATAAATGCGAAATGTTTTAGTTTCATATTATGAATTTAGGGTTTCTCTTTATTTATGTCAGGTCGAGCGGAGTCGAGACCTATTTGCATGTGATATAGTTCTCGACTCCGCTCGAACAGACACACCTCAATACTCTACCATATTGGCATATAGTATTTTACAACCTATCGTCTATATACAGATATCTACTGACCTCTATTATTTTAAATTTGAAAAATACAACTTGAAACTTCCATCTTTATTTTTTCTTGTCTTAGAGATTTTCAAACCCTTAATGGTTTCATACTCTTCCCAAGAAGTAACCAAAGAAGGTTCCAAGCTATTCGCTTTTCTAAAAACCCATTCTCTTATAACAAAATCATCTTTGTAATAAAAGTCATAGGCATCTCCTGGTGTATATCCTCCTTCGTTTTTATATACGATGGTCAATTTATTCATTACTTCACCTCCATTAAGCGTTTCTTGATTTTTACTTTCTGTATATGTAAAACTCTCCTTATCCCAAACCAAATTAAAAGGAGCGAGCAACCAAAACTTATCATTTATAAAACCTTTATCGGCAGCTATGTATAAAGAGTCCAAAGGTATCTTTCTTAAGTAAGAAACCGTATCTGATTTTGTGGTCATGGATATTTTATTTGTTTTAGGTTCCCAAGACCATGTTCTTTCGAAATGGTTTTCTCCTCGATCTACATTAAATGTATAGTCCAATTTATTCACCTTTTCCCAATTGGAAATTCCATGCGCCGTGGCAATTTTTTCCAATATAGTTTTTGACTTTAGAGCTGTTTTTTTTGTCTTAGTTTCACAACTTACTAAAAAGCCCGTCAATACAAAAAAGAATACAAGATGCCTTTTCATTACTTAGAGTTTATCGCTTTTTCAAATACATCCGCCCCTCCAACTATTGGAAGTGTGATTGAAGTCCCATCCAAATCAACCGTCAATTCAGTTCCAGGCTTTGGTAATAATGTAAACTCTCTATCACTAGAAAATACTAACAACCCAATTTTTTGACCTTTAGGTATGATTTGGTCATCTGGCATCAAATCAAACGAAACTTTATAAAACTTTCCTGGTTTTAGTGCTTTTCCTTTTCTTATTGAAGCATAATTTTGTGGATCTGCCCAACCTCTGGTAATAATATTATCTGTAATCTTTCCATTTCTTCCCTCTGTCCAAGGCAAAGACACCAACCAAACTGAAAGGTTTGCTGCTGGTTTAGAACTGGCCAATTTAATTGTAACTTTTGAAACACCCGATAAATGAACATCTTCTGACAATGTCGGAGTGCTAAACAACAAACGATGATTTGTATACTCTGCCTTAGCCAATGCAGCTCCTGAAAAAGAATAATTGTCTACCAACGTTTCTTTTCCTTGCTTTTTTACTCTTTTCGTACTCAAGCCTCCACTTTCTGGAGCACCAGCACTTAAGTATAATTTTACAGAAGAAGCTTCTGGATTTGGATATTCTTTATAAGGTGTCGGATTCTCTTGTTTGTCATTTTCACGAACAATCCAAGCTTTGGCATCATTTTCTACACCATTATCTACTCCATGTAAATACCGAGTAAACCATCGGTTCATCATTTTAATTGGTGGTGGGCCTCCGTGTCCATTTTGATGGTAATAAATTTGCGTAGGCAATCCTTTTTCTTTCGCCTTTTTATATATTCTATAACTGTGTTCTGGCATTACATTCCAGTCATTGAACCCATGTGACATTAACAAAGCCGCTTTCATAGGTTCCATATCGTTTAGATAATCACGTCCTGCCCAGAAATCATTGTAATCTCCAGTAATTCTGTCCATCCCGTTTTTCAATTCTTTGTCTCGAGTCGTAGCGTTGTTATAAGCACGTTTTGATTCGTCTCCACTATGAATAAAATCATACAATACATCAATATCTTCACCCAAATATCCTCCGGGAGATCTTACCAATCCATTAGATCTATAATAATGATAATAAGAAGTATTTGGAGCTATAGGAATTATTGCTTCAAGTCCTTTTACACCCGTTGTTGCAGCAGCTAAAGGCAAGGTTCCATTATAAGATGTACCTGTCATTCCAACTTTACCAGTTGACCAAAATGCTGCTATTTTTTCTGTTCCTTTAGAAGAAGTATACCCTGGTATGCGACCACACAACCAGTCAATTACCGCTTTAGGCGCAAGAGACTCATTATCGCCTCCTACTGTTGGCGATCCTTGTGACAATCCTGTCCCTGGAGACGAAGAATGCACAACTATATATCCTCTAGGCACCCACTTTTTTATGTGAGAATTTGAAATAATAGGTCGCTTCCCTCTTCTAACGACCTCTGGATGTACACGTTCTTTTGCACTTTCTCCAAGTTCGTGTTTCACATCCCAAAAAAGACCTTTTACATCTGGTGCTACACCAGCAAAATAAGGACTAGAAACATAGATAACAGGCAACTTAAGTCCTTCTGAATTTGTTTGATATGGCCGTGTTACTGCTACATGCATCCTATCCAATGCACCATCTCCATCTGTATCAAATTCTGTTTCCACCCACAAATCATGTCTGATCCATTTCTTGGCTTCCGAAAAAGCAGGTACAATTTGTGCTTCACCATTTTCAAATACTGGGGTCGTTTTTTTTTGTGCAGTAAGCATTGTCATTGATATACACAAAAGTGCAAGTGACACATACAATTTTAATTTTTTTTTCATGATAATAATTGTCTTATTTTTATAAAAAAAAGACATCTATAACAATGAAACACGCTCCTAACAAATAGCGCTATTTCTTTTATTTTTGTAAGATATCTTTCCTCATTATTCTGGGGAAAGATAGTAAAAAATTAAATTTTAAAACCCTAGAAACAAAGCTTTAACGTTTCATACAAAATAGTTGTTACACCCTGAAAAACAAGACTATTCAGTCTCATATAAATGCATTTGTTATTCTGAAAATCCCAAATACACAAACCCATCTTCAATTTTAACAGGATAAACGGCAATCGCATCCAAATCTCCATTTAAATTTTCACCGTTGTCCAAAGAGAAAGTTTTTTTATGAAGTGGACAAGCAACTTTTGGAGTACCACAATCATCACCAATCATTCCTCTAGAAAGTACCATTTCCATTTTATGAGGACAAAGGTTTTGACAAGCATACCATTTTCCTTCTCTTGTAAAATTAAAAACAGCAATTTGTTTTTCTTTATATTTTACACAGGCTCCCCCATTTTCAGGAAACTTTGAAACTAGAGCTGCTTTGTACCAAAGTTTCACCTCATTTACATTTGTGGTAAAATATTTTTCTAATAGTGCTGACATAATATTATTTCTTAAATTGTTTACTAACTATTCCTTTATTAACGACTACTTTCTTCTTATCATTTGAGTAACAAAAACTTTAAGCCTTCCACAATTCTGGCATTTTTTGAGTTCTTAAAGGAACAAAATTCAAATTCTGATCAATTTCTTCTGAATTCACAAAATGACTGTACTTGTTTTGCATTTCAATATTTTCAATAGCCTCTTTCCATTCACATTTATAGGTATTTATCAACCCAGCCATTTCTTTGTCTAAATCTTCACAAATCTCCAAACTATCATTGACAACTACCTCTTTTAAATAAGCAATACCTCCTTCTAATTTATCCAACCAAGCGGCAGTACGTTGCAAAGGCAAAGCGGTTTTTATATAAAACATTAAAAAACGGTCTACATATTTCACCACGGTAGCATTGTCTATTTTTTCTGCCAACAACTCAGCATGCTTAGGGTTTGCACCTCCATTTCCAGCTACATATAAATTCCAACCACCTTCTACAGCAATCATCCCAAAATCTTTACATCTTGCCTCGGCACATTCTCTAATACAACCAGAAACACCTCCTTTAAATTTATGTGGTGAACGAATTCCTTTGTAACGATTCTCTATTTCAATTGCAAAACTCACACTCTCATCCATTCCGTAGCGACACCATGTAGATCCTACGCAACTCTTTACCGTACGCAACGATTTCCCATAAGCATGTCCGCTTTCAAAACCTTCATCAATTAGGTCTTTCCATATTTTAGGCAATTCATCCAAACGCGCACCGAACATATCAATACGTTGACCTCCCGTAATTTTAGTATACAAATCATACTTTGCTGCAATTTCTCCAATTACAATCAACTGTCTTGGTGTAATTTCTCCACCAGCAACTCTAGGCACAACAGAATAAGTTCCATTTCTTTGGATATTTGCTAAAAAACGATCGTTAGAATCTTGAATCGCCTCTTGTTTATTTGCTGTTTCATTATAGATACTTGCAAACAGAGAAGCCAATGCAGGTTTGCAAACTTCACATCCGTTTCCTTTTCCATGACTGTCCAAAATAGCATCGAATGATTTTATTTCTTTTAGACTTATGATATCAAACAATTCTTGACGTGTATACTCAAAATGCTCGCAAATTGTTTCTTTAACAACTTTACCAGAAGCCTTTAATGTTTCATTTAAAAGATCAACAACCATAGGTTTGCAACCTCCACAACCTGTTGTAACTTTTGTTTCTATTGCCAAATCTTTTAAGTTTTCAATCCCCTCATCTACCTTGCAACAAATTTGACCTTTGGTCACTCCTTCACAAGAACAAACCACAGCTGTATCTGGTAAATCCAATACAGAACCAAAAGAAGCTCCTCCTTCTCCCCTATTTCCCAAAATCAAATCTTCTGGATTTTCAGGAATAGCCAACCCATTTAAGAAAATTTGATGCAACATATTGTAATCACTTGCATCACCAACTAAGATTCCACCTAGCAACGATTTTCCATCTTTGGCAACTATAATTTTTTTGTAAATCCCTTGAAATTTATTTTCATAGACGATGCTTTCACCTAATTTTTCATCATTCAGTGCATCACCAAAACTGGCTACATCAATGCCACTTAATTTTAATTTGGTAGACATATCAATAGCTGTCGGCATTTCTGATGTACCTCCTAAAATTTGATCAACTGCCACCCCTGCCATATCATAGCCTGGGGCTACTAAACCGTAAATCATTTGATTTAACAAAGCACATTCCCCAATTGCGTATATGGTTTCATCTGAAGTTTTCATGTCATTGGATACTAAAATACCACCACGGGTACCCACCTCCAATCCACAGGTTTTGGCCAATTCATCTCTAGGACGAATTCCTGCAGACACTAACAACATGTCAACATCCAATATTTCACCATTTCCGAAATCCATTCCAGATATAGCTTCTTCTCCGATAATTTGTTGTGTTCCTTTGTTCAAAAGAATATCAATTCCCAAGTCTTCTAACTTCCCTTGCAAAACTTTACTTCCATCATCATCCAATTGTCTAGGCATCAATCTAGGTGCAAATTCTATTACGGATGCTTTCAAATCCATATCCAAAATTGCCTTACCCGCTTCCAGCCCCAAAAGACCTCCTCCTAAAATCGCTGCTTTCTTCTCTCCTCCATCAGCTCTCAACTTCCCCGCATATGCTAGGGTTGCATCCAAATCCTCAATAGTTCTATAAACAAAAACACCTTCTTTTTCTACTCCTGGAATTGGAGGTACAAATGCGGAAGAACCTGTTGCTAATACAATAAAATCATAAGAATATGTTGTATCACTAATTGTAGTTATTGTTTTGTTTGTTCTATGAATATCTGTTACACGTTCATTCGTAATCAGCTCAATTCCATTTTCTTCATACCAAGTTCTTGATGCCATACTCAACCTTTCTGCATCTTGATTTGCAAAGTACTCGCTCAAATGAACCCTATCATAAGCTGGTCTCGGCTCTTCTCCAAATACAATCAACTTATAATCTGAACTGCTTGCTTTCGCTACAAATTTTTCACAAAACTTGTAACCTACCATACCATTTCCAATAATTAAAATCGTTTTCATATACTTAGTCTTTAATATTAATTTTACAAAACTACGTAATATTACGTAATTAAACGTGAAAAACTAAGTATTTAAACTCAAAACTAAGTACTATTGAAACTTTCTCAAAAAAAAGAGGAAATAATAAACAAACCTTACTAAAAGAAACTTTAATTACCAAAAACATACTTTACATACGTAAAAGTATATACTCAATAGATTTAGGTTTTCAGAAATTTCAACAAATTTATTTTTTCTTTTAGCAAGATTAAATTTTCAAGTATAACCTTTGCTATGGTTTCAAATTTAAGCGAAGGAAAAAGAAAGAGATAAAAAACCGAAAAACTATGTGTATTGAGTATGTTTCAGAAACATATAAAAAATAATAGAATTACTCCGAAAAACACGCTATCTGCAAAACCTTCTTACAGTTTGTAGCATATTGCAAATTCTTAATAAGAACCAACAACCTCAAAAATTCAACTTTTCAAGATTGTTGGTTTTCTAATTACTTTTTTACCTGACAATTAATTTTTTAATCAGATTTTGGTCAGATAATTGAATTTTCAGTATATATATCCCCTTCTTCATTGCGTTCAATTCTATAGAATAATTGTTCTTCCCTTGCTCAACATCAAGCTCTCTAACCAATAGTATACTTCCTTTCTGATCATAAATTCGAAGTTCTCCACTTCGTTTCTCTTTAGATGTAAAAACTACATTTAGAATTGATTGAGAATCGATTGGATTCGGATACAAAACAAAATCCTTCATTTCTTCCAATTCCTTATCTTCAACAACTACTAATTTCTTGGATGCTATTTTGGAAGACGAAGCCGTATTGTTAATTGGTATGATTTCACTAATCGCCTTCAACAAACTATTTGAATGGCTAACTGCCAAATCTTGTCCTAATTCCCAAGCCATAATACCCGCAACTCCTTGTTGAACTATATATTGTGCTTTATTAGCAATCGTCGTTGGACCGTTGTAATAATAAGTCCCAGTCCCATTATTAATAGCATCATCATCTGGACTTGTACTAAAAGAATAAGCCCCAGAATAAGAAATTGCACCGTTGTCTGCTTTTCTGCCATAAAAAGGCACTCCTGCAACAATTTTAGATTTTGGAATTCCTCCATTGACAAAAGCCGTAATTTTATTGATTAAATAATCCAATGAAGAATGTGGTGTCCCACCGTCATAAATCATCATATGAACATAATCCAAATATGGTGCTACCAATTGTGCAAAAGACAAGTGATTTGGACTTATTGCAGTAGTAATTATAAGATTGTGTGGAGCAAATGCTGTTTGCATTTCCTGTAACATTAATTTTGCATTATTTTGTTGCGTCGAATTATTTGGAAATTCCCAATCTATATCGGCTCCATTCAAACCATTTGTCAAACAAAAATTTTTAAGATTTTCTATAAAAGTTGCTCTAGAAGTTGAATTCGCAGTCATTGTTGCAAAATTTCCTGATCTGCCCCAACCTCCTACAGAAATTGTTAATTTTGTCGACCTAGTTCCTATTTTGGTTTTTAACAATGCGATGTCTGTAAGTGTAGAACTATTTAAGATTAGGTTTCCTGTGCTTCCTGGTTCAATAGAAAAATAAACAAGATTTGTAATATGATCAAAAGCGCCATTTTCAATAGCATTTATATTTCTGTATTCTGGAAGATACATTACAACTTCAAATTCATTTTCTAAAGCCAATCGACCATCAGAAAAAATGTGATCATCATTATAAGCAGCATTTGCAACTACACCGCCATAAGCAGTTCCTAATCTAGCTGTACTAGTCGCTGCATTAGCTTCATCATTAAAATCCCAATACAACTTTAAGTTGTCATAATTTGGATGGCGGTTATTTAATCCATGTTGAGACCAAACCTTTGCGGTTGTAGGACTTATATTATGATTAAACACGCGAATTTCATCTGCACTTCCATTAACATTAGACATAAAAGAAAGATCCTCACTCGTATCAGGAGTCAATGCAGGTATTGTTCCGTTATAAGACAATGATTGCAAAGCACCGTTGATATATAATTTTAATTTATTCGAATTGCCAGATGCCGCACCATTATATACCGCTGCAATATGATACCATTGACCTGTGGTAATCGTATTGCTTGGAGTATAACCATAAGAATTACTTCCATTTCCTACCAAAAAATACAAATTATTACTTGTCCCTGTTTGAAGGCCGATACGTTGTGTAGCACTACTTCCTTTATAAAATACTTTTTTCCATGATTGAATAGAATTGAATTTAACCCAGGTTTCAACAGTAAAAGCACTTACTCCATCAAGTTCATTTACGTCTCCAGCTGAAACACTTCCAGTAGCCAAATCAAGTGCATTGCTAATTATTGGAAGTGGATTGCAAATCTGATTATTGATAGTCTGATCTTCGGAAGTATATACCCCTGAACTTACAACTCCATTAATTGTAGTTCCAGAAGCTCCATTTGCATCTCCATCCAAAGGCCAGTGAACTTCCAAATTTGAATAGTCAGGATGGCAGGTATCCATCTTTTCATTCTTCCAACTATTGATTGTTGTACTACTCAAAGCCGAATTCCAAATTCGAATTTCATCTACAGCCCCATTTACATTGTTAGCAAATGAAAGACTGGCAGATGTAGTAGGTGTCGTTGCAGGAATCGTTCCTCCAAAAGACAATGATTGTTGAACACCATTGATATATAACTTTAATCGTCCAGAATTTCCTGTAGCCGTACCATCGAATACAGCGGTTATATGATACCATACTCCTGTGGTAATAACATTACTTGCTGTATAACCATAAGAATTGCTTCCATTCCCTAAAAGGAAATATAAATTATTATTAGTCCCTGTCTGAAGGCCAATTCGTTGAGTTCCAACTGTTGCTTTTAAAAATATATTTCGCCAAGATTCAATACTATTGAATTTAACCCATGTTTCAAGTGTAAAAGTACTCACTCCATCGAGTTCGTTTAGGTCTCCAGCAGTAATATTTCCACTAGATAAATCGAGTGCATTTTGAGCTTGAATCTTATCATTTGATGGTAAAAAAAACACAAACAACAGTAGCGTTAAAAAGGGGCATAAATGTCTCATAAATTTTTATATTTAATTAATAATTAGAATACCAAATTGGAAAAATTAAACAACACTTTTAAATTTTCACGGACTACTTTTGGTCTACACACTCCTTTTTAACAGGGCTACAAAAACACTCAAACCAAAATCAAACAACTAAAAAACAAATACTTAAAGCCACATCATCTATATTTACCCCTATTTTAATAACCTGATAAACAAATCGTAATTGAAAATAGAATATTTTCATTAAATTTGGTTTCAGTCAATTTTAAAGAAACTTTTACAAGAACACTACCTGAATTTTGCTATGATTTTTTTTAGAACCCCCAACTACTAAATTTTACTATGAAAAAGTTTCTCTCATTTTTTTTTTGCCATTTTTATTATTAGGACAAGAGCATTTTGCTCCGACATATAACTTATCAATAAATGACGGACTACTTGACAATAACATAACAAGTATTTTACTTGACCAATACGATGATATTTGGCTAGGTACTGATAGTGGAGTAGTAAGGTACAACGGAGTAAAATTTGAAAATTTTGATTTAAAAAGAGCTCAGGTTCTTGGAAAAGTAACCATTTTCAAAAATTCTAAACATCAGATTTTAGTATCAGATGGAGTGCATCTATTTTCTTTTGACCGTACCACCAACAAATTCCTTCCAATTAAAATTAACAGCCCTATTCACCACAACCCTTTTGCTTCAGGAATCAGTTCTATTTACCAACCCAAGCATAAGAAAAGTCTTTGGATAGCCACAGTTGACAAAAGGCTATTTCAATTGAATACAACCACTTTTAAAATAGAAACATATAAAAAAATAGTACATGCTTCCCAAAACAATATAATTAGGAGTATTTATTTGGATCATAATGAGAAATTATGGTTGGGTACTGACAATGGAAAACTAATTACATTTCATAAAAATGAATTCACATTGATAAGGTCAAAAACATTTCAAAAATCACCAATTACTGCTATATTAGAAGATTGTGATCAAAATATTTGGATTGGGACTGGAGGGAAAGGTTTGTTTCTTCTTGATACAAATGGAAATCAGGTTGCAAACTACAATTACAATCCACTTAATAACAAAAGTCTCAGCGGAAATAGCATAACCTCTATTTATGAAGACAAATTTAATACGCTGTGGATTGCCACTGATGGAAATGGGTTGTCTCAATTAATTGATTCTAAAAAAGGTTTCTCCCGCTACCTCAACGGAAAAGTTATTCATTCAATACATTCAGGAAATACTAATGAAATTTGGATTGGCACCAGTTCTAACGGGGTTTTTCATTTGGATTTTAGGAATCCCTTCTTCCTTGCCAACCTTGGAGATAGTTTAGATAAAACGAATCTCATCCGTAGCGTTTTTAGAGACAACTCTCAAAAGTTATGGATTGGTACAGCAGGTAATGGAGTGAAAACCTACACAAAAAGTAAAAACATCAATAGTATTTCTTATCACAAACAGTCCTTTAACTCAGCTTTATCAAACACCTCTATTCTGAATATATACCAAGATTATGTGAACACTATTTGGATTGGAAGCTATAAAAAAGGCCTTTTCAAGTACAATCCATCAAAAAAAACAACACTTTCTGTTAAAAATATTGATGGTCATCAAATTCATGGAAAAGAGATTTGGGCAATTTGCGAAGATTCTGAAAATCGTTTATGGATAGGTACCAACGAAGGGTTGAATGTTTTTGATAGAAAAAATAAAACAGTCACCTACTATAAAAACAAAAACACACCTGTCACTATTAGTTCAAACGAAATACGCTGTATTCTCAAAGATATCAAAGGAAATATGTGGATAGGTACCCTTAATGGATTGAATCAATTCAATAGAAATACAAAAAAAATTGAACACTATTATTTTGATTCGGAAAACCTCAACTCAATAAGCGGCAACACTGTAATGGCCATTTACGAAGATTCGAATTTGAAACTATACTTTGGTACTTACATAAACGGACTTAATATGTATTCTAGAGAAACAAATACTTTTAAAAAAGTAAAACTAGATGAAGGTATTAACATCAACTCCATTACAAATATTGGTGAAGACAAAGACAATAGACTATTGATTACCTCTAAAAACAACTTGTTTATGATCGATAAACAACGACGTAAAACCTACAACCTAACCAATTATTGGGGAATCAATAATTTAATTTGGGCAAGAGGCACACTCTTAAACGATAATTCTGGAAATACCCTTATTGGCTCTTCAAAAGGATTGGTGTTTTTTGATTCTAAAAAAAATTATTCTATCGACACCAGTTTTTCCTTCACAGAAATAGAATTGGATAAGGCGAATAAAAAAAATAAAATTTCACTAAAATCAACCAATACGGATACAATAAAACTAAACCACAATCAAAACACTTTTTCTGTAAAATTCAACTACCCTACGTACCTTTCCAAAAACAGAAAATACCTTTATCAACTCAAAGGCAAAAGCAAGGATTGGATCAGTATCGAATCCAAAGGAAGAATTGATCTAAAATCATTACAACCTGGAAACTATATTTTAAAACTCAAAACCACAAAGAACACATTAAATTCAAATCAAAAAAAACTGACAATTATAATAGATTCTCCTGTATGGGATAAAGGGTGGTTTCGAATAATCATAGGCCTATTAACTTTTATTCTGAGTCTATTTATTTGGAAACTAAGAAAAAACCACACCAACAAACAGCAAAATAAAATAGATGACCTTATATCTGCAAACAGTCTTGATATAAAAAATAAAATGGATAAAAAATACAATCCTCATGACCTATCAAGTTTGTCTTTAAAGTTGGAACACAAAAATCAATTGTTAGAACTTCTAAAAAAAGATTACAAACAACTCATAAAGATTAGTAATGTTGAGCACATAGAAAACCTAAAAGAAAAAATAAGTCTTATAAATGAAAGTTTGTTATTAGAAAAAAACAAAGACGTTTTCTATGACTTTTTCAAAAGAACAAATGAAAATTTCGTAACCACATTTTTTCAAAAATATAAAAATTGCACCCAAAGTGAAATACGTTTATGTGCACTGGTTTTATTTGAATTTTCCAACCAAGAAATTGCTACAATAATGGGCATTTCCTATTCTTCTGTAAAAATGAAAAGGTATCGATTGCGAAAAAAACTAAAGCTAAACACGAATGAAGAATTATTTGTCTTTTTGAAACAGTTTGAGTAATTGTTATATAAAAACAAAAGAGCCCCAATAATATATTTCACAGACAGAACCGTACTCTATATCTATCCAACTCTAAACAAGTAATTTATATTTAAACTAATAAATTAGTTTAAACTAAAAATTTAGTTATATTTGCGTATTCAACTAATAAATTAGTTTAAAATGAGCAAACAATTAACCAAGGCGGAAGAACAATTAATGCAGGTATTATGGAAGTTAGATACCGCCTCTGTAAAAGAAATTATTGAAAAACTGCCAAACCCAAAACCAGCATACAATACAGTCTCTACGATTATTAGAATCTTAGAAACGAAAAACTTTGTAGGGCACAAGCCCAAAGGAAGAGGTTATGTATACTATCCATTGATAGAAAAATCTGACTATAGCAATCAAAGTATTCAAAAATTAATGAATGGTTATTTTGAAGGATCCTTTAAAAGCATGGTTTCCTTTTTTGTAAAAGAAAACAAAATGGACCTCTCTGAATTGGAAAGTATTATGAAAGAGATTAATACTAAAAAAAATGACTAAAAAGAAAATATAGGCGAAACAGAGAACTACAACAATAAAGCTTTTCACCCTCCCCCATAAATCAAATATCAACTAGATTGCTATGAAAAAGAAATCTACAAATTGTTATTAAAAAAGAAAAACCATGATAGACTACATATTACAAATCATTCTATTTCAAATATTGTTTTTGGCCGTGTACGACTTCTTTTTGTCCAAAGAAACTTTCTTTAACCACAACAGAGCTTATTTAATTGCCACTCCGATATTGGCCTTTATTTTACCATTCATAAAAATTCCAACATTTCAGAAAGTTACTACTCAAGAATTATTTGTAACCTTGCCAGAAGTGCTTCTTTCTCCACAATCGGTAATTGAAAAAACAGAAATATACAACTCTATAAATTACATTTCCATAATTTTTTACACTGGAGTCTCTCTGTTCTCACTTCTTTTCATACTGAAACTCACACGAATCCTACTATTAATTTTCAAAAACAAAGCCATTAAAAACGGCAACTACAAATTGATAGTTCTACCAAAAAGTACGAACGCCTTTTCTTTTTTTCATTATATATTTTTAGGTTCCGAAATTCCCAAAGAGCAACAAAATGAAATCATTCAACACGAAATGATTCACAGCAAACAAAAACATTCTATTGATTTATTATTATTCGAACTGTTAAGAATCGTCATGTGGTTCAATCCAATACATTACCTCTATCAAAAAAGAATTACGGTTTTACATGAGTACATTTCTGACAACGAAGTTCTAAAAACGAAAGAAAAAAACGCCTATTTCAATACCATTCTATCTGAAGCTTTCTCTGTAGAAAACATTTCATTTATCAACCAGTTTTATAAAAAATCGCTTATTAAAAAAAGAATTACTATGATGACAAAAAGAAAGTCTAAAAACTTAAACCAATTGAAATACTTGCTATTAGTGCCTGTATTGACAAGTATGCTTATTTACACCTCTTGTGGTGTCAAAAAAATAAACCAACCTACAAAAATCGCTACTGAGGAAGTAATAACGACAAGAGCAGATAACGTAGAGCCTCTAAATGAAATTGTAGTCTCAACTAAAGAAAACAATCAAGCCGTACGTGTTTTCCTATTCGAAAACGGTGCTTCCAAAATATTCTACGGAAAATCTTTGGAATACCTGCTTGAAAACGAAATGAAACAATCTATTAAAAACAAAAAAATAAACATCAGTTTTCCAGAAATAAAAAATGGGAAATTCGAAAAGACAAAAGATGTTATCGTTAAAATAGAAAACCACCACGTCACCAATACTTACCAACCAAAAGACGGTGAAGCTGTACCATACGCCATTGTAGAAGAAGCACCTATATTTCCAGGTTGTGAGAATTCAGAACACAGAAGTTGCTTTAGTCAATCCGTAGACCAGCACGTTAGAAGAACATTTAACTCAAAACTTGCTAAATCATTAGGTCTCAAACCCGGTAAAAAAAGAATATTCGTTATGTTTAAAATCAATGAAAAAGGTGAAATTATAGACATACAATCTCGAGCTCCTCACCCTAAACTACAAGAGGAAGCCGTTAGAGTTATTAAAACCTTACCCAAAATGACACCAGCAAAACAAAGAGGTAAAAAAGTTAGTATTCGCTATTCCCTTCCAATAGCCTTTATGGTTGAATAATAAAAATTGCTATGAAAAAGACATTATTATTACTACTATTTATTTTCTCTTTGAAACTCAATGCACAAAATACCGAGTTTCAAATTGCAGACAGCCTTATGCTAAAAGGACGTTATACATTGGCATTGCAGCTTTTAAAAAACACGAAACCAACCGACGCTGCAACCAATTTAAAAATAGGAACTATTTATTACACTATTGAGAACTACAACAAAGCAATCGATTATCTAAAAAAGTCTCTAGACACAAAACACACTCAAGAGACAAATCTATTGCTTGCAAAATGCTATCAAAAAACAAAATCTTACAACAATGCAATCTCTATTTACGAGGAAATAACCACAGAACAAACCAATAATCTACTAGCACATTATCAACTAGCCAAACTATATACCAAAGTAAAAAAGTTTCAAAAAGCAATAGAAATATTTAAAACCCTTGCTTTAAAAGACAAGAAAAATGCAAACTACTCTTATCAACTAGCTCTTACCTATGCAAAAACAAATAAGAGGAATGCGATGATTGATAGTTTTTTAGATTGCTATGAAAAAGATTCTACTCACATCAATGCTATTTATCAATTGACCAATTGTTATACTTCCTTAAAAGATCAGGATTCTACGGCACTCTTTTTAGAAAAAGGCTTGAAATTGGCTCCCAACCATATCAATTTAAACAAATTGAAAATAAACCAACTTTATAGACAAAAAAAGTACGCACTAGCCATACCTTTTTTAAACAAAATTGATTCTTTTGAACCTAAAGATCATTTTACAAATAGCATGCTTGGCAAATGTCATTACAGATTGGAAGAATTTGAACTGGCTAGAGATAAATTTAAATTGGCCGCTAGAATTGATCATGAAGATTTTAAATCGTACACATACCTGGGGCACGTTTCGATGGCTTTAAAAGAATACAAACAGGCGCGATTCGATTATACGTGGGCTACTTCAAGAGGAAAGAAAAAACGCGACGAAGCCTACTATGGCTTGGGAACTGTTTATCTGGAAACCAATAAAAAAAGTGAAGCAATTGCCATGTTCAAACTAGCTATAAAAGAAAACAGAAAGAACTACAAAGCGCTGTACCAATTGGCCTTAACAGAAGACTCTTTTTACAAAGACAAAAAAATAGCCTACGCACATTATAAAAGTTTCATAGAAAAATTTCGAGATAAAGACAAAAATTTGGCCAATTATTCAAAACGACGTATTTCTGAAATTAAAAAAGAATATTTTATGAAAAATGAACCTTTGGAATAAAACCACTTCATCTCAAACACTAACCACTTTTTTCAAACCCAAAACTACGTATATTATTGACAAAATTAAGTATTAATACGTAGTTTTAATTATTTATCCTTACTTTTGTGCTTTATTGTTTCACTTTAATAAAACAATCATGGCTGAATGTATCACTTGCGAAAACACTAATTGTTTGATTAAAAAAAATATCAACAACCCAAACATTGAAAAATTTCTTGGAGAAAAGCATGATATTAAATGTAAAAAATCACAGCAATTCATTATAGAAGGGGCTCCTGCTCACGGGTTGTTTTTTGTTAGAAAGGGTCAAGTTAAAGTAGTAAAAACAGGGATTTATGGAAGAGAGCAAATTGTTCGATTTGCACATGATGGAGAAATCATTGGACACCGTGGTTTTGGATCTGGCAAACAGTACCCAATCGGAGCTTTGGCTATAAAAGAAACCTATTTGTGTAATTTCACAAATGAAGTATTGCTAAAAATACTACATGAAGTCCCAAATCTGACATTTGATCTGATGCTTTTTTATGCTGAAGAGCTGAATCGATCTGAAACAAAAGTTCGCAAGTTTGCACAAATGACCGTTCGTGAAAAAGTCATTGATTCCTTACTATACATCAACCGTAAATTTGGACAAACAGAAGACGGTTTTTTCAATATCCAATTGCCCCGAAAAGATTATGCAGATTTTGCTGGCACTACAGAAGAACAAGTTATACGTATCATTTCAAGTTTAAAAAAAGAAAACTTGCTAAAATCAAAAGTCAAGAAAATTGGTATTGTAGATATCGATTTATTAAAAAAAGAAATCTCAGAACATAATTATTTCTTAGACAGTTAAAATAAACCATACTTCTACCCTCAAATAGACAGAACCCTTATCCAATTAATTATTTGGATAAGGATTCTTATTTTTTGACCATGTTAAATTTGTACTATCTCTAACAGTAGAGGGACTGTTTGGCATCGGCTTGTAATACGGTTCTCCTTTATCAAAGCCCATTGAAATTAATTTTACAGTACCATCTTTCATGATATTAATTTTAGAATAACCAAAGAAAGTTGCTGTACCCGGACTTCCACTATTCCCAGCTATAATCTGATAAGTTCCTTTACCTCCAGGTTGCATACGCTGGTAATCGTGTAAATGAGCAGAAAGCATTGCTACTACATTATTTTCATTCAACTTCGGCCATAAAACAGGTCCTTCAGGAAGGCCAGCATGCCCAACTTCAGGAACACCGCTGACATAATAAGGTTTGTGCCCTAGCACAAAAATATGATCTATACTAGGATTGTTCTTATACTCTTCAACTTTGGCAACAATCCAATCTGTAGGAATTTGTCCTTCCAACCCATAAGGATTATCTTTAGTAGGCGCATTGTATGTATCTGTATTCATCAATACAAATCCAATATTTTCACGGACAAAAGAAAATGTCATTTGATTGTCAATGCTATCTTTACCTTTAATAAAGTCTCTATCTTTTGGCATGTATTCACTCATATGGTGCATCCATATAGCTGTCGCTCCTTTCAAAGGCCATTCATCAAAGACAGGTTCATCTGCATATTTCTTCCAATACAGCATTTCATGATTGCCAGGAATCGCAACCATTTCAATATCTGAATCACTTATAGCGCTAAATTCCTTGTCTTTATACAACTTGTCCCAAGCAAGAAGCTGGGCATCTAACTTCTTTGTAGTTGACTCTGCAAGGACCATATCTCCTAAGAAAAAAAACAAATCAGGTTTGCGCTTCAATTCCGCTATTTCTTTCCATATTCTTTTTAAAGCATACAAATTTGCAGTAGAACCGTTGGTTACCAATGTATCGTATTCTTGATGCCTATCTACTCTGTTACAACCCAAAAAAGCAAAACTAAAAGCTACTGAATCTTGTTTTTTAAGCTCCAATGTTTTCCCTTCTGTTTTTAAATTTTTTGTTGATTTTTTATTAGAGTTACAACTAATTAGCAATCCTACAAACATTAGTATTAAATAAGTTATTTTATTCATTCCTCTCTATTTTTTTTATTTAAAATTAAATCAACTTTCTGGACAAGAACGCATAGAAGCTCTTTGTATTCAGCTATGTAATAATAGAACTATAAATATATTTTCACAACCCCCATTAATGACGCTTATAAAAAACACCGTTTTTTAGGGAGGTATTTTTACTGAAAATGCAATCAATAACAACGAAACAAGCCCAAAGCTGCATGAAAAGACAAAAAACCTTTACAACTCCCTTACCTATTGGGTGACAAAAACTTGTGCATCTCAAAATCACCCCCTTTTTATATTTAAATTTTACAATTATTATAAATTACTTAAATTCGCTCTATTAATTTTCATAAAACAGTATTAAAATGGACAAAAGAAGTAATAATGTGTTTGTTAAAATCTCATTCTTAATTTTATTCATAATTTCTATCGCTTCTTGTAATACTGAATCAAAAGCAACCCTAGCAAATTGTAAAGAAAAGGCAGCACATCTATTACCAAGTCCTCAACATTTTGAAATACTAGAAGGCACTTTTCAAATAACAAAAAACACCCAAATAAGCTATCCCAGTAAAGCCTCCAAAGCAGTTTCTTTTTTTCAAAAAAAACTCAAGCAAATCAGTGGCTACCAATTAAAACCTAGCAGTAACTTCAACTCAATAATTTTCAAAGAAAACACTCTTATTAAAGAAGAGGGCTACTACTTAAACTGTGACAAAACAACAATCCTAATCGAAGCAAGTTCTGAAGCTGGTTATTTTTACGGCATGCAAACCCTACTACAGCTAATGAATGATAAAATTTGGAGCACTACAAATTCTGAAATTTCTACATGGACAATCTCCAATGTAAATATTAAAGACCAACCAAAACACCATTGGAGAAGTTTTATGCTAGATTCCGGAAGAGAATTTCAAACCATGTCTTTTATAAAAAGTTACCTAGATTATATGGCAATGTTAAAAATGAACGTTTTTCATTGGCATATTACAGAAGGCAGAGCTTGGAGAATTGAAATAAAAAAATATCCGAAACTTACTCAAATAGGAGCATCCAGTAGCGATGGCCCTTCAAAAGGCAAGTTTTACACACAAGAAGATATCAAAGAAATAGTTCGATATGCTTCAGAAAGACATATAAAAGTTGTCCCTGAAATAGATGTACCGGGTCATAGTGAAGCTGCATTAACAGCTTATCCAGAACATGCTTGTCTGGGTGCTGCACCAGAATCCGTAATGGCCTTTTCATCAACTCTTTTTTGTGGAGGAAGAGAAGAAACATATGTTTTTTTACAAGATATATTTGATGAAGTTTGTGAACTATTTCCTTCTCAATACATTCACATTGGAGGAGACGAAGCTCCAAAAAAAACTTGGAAAATCTGTCCAGATTGTCAATCAAAAATAAAAACCGAAAAACTAAAAAACGAACATGAATTGCAAATCTATTTTACCAATAGAATTGCTGCCCATTTGAAACAAAAAGGTAGAAAAGCAATTTGCTGGGGAGATGTCGTTCATCAAGAGGGGCCAAAACTTGAAAGCAATATTGTTATCAACTGGTGGAATTGGAGAGGACATAAAGACAAGGCATTGAAAGAAAGTATCAAGCAAAATCTCCCTATAATTTGTGGTACCAATTACTACTCTTATTTAAATTTCCCTGTCACTCCATGGTCTACATATAAAAAAAATAGAACTTTTGATCTAAAGACTACTTATGAAAAAAACCCATCTAATCTAGATGAAGAAACGCTGTTAAAATCAGGAAACGTATTAGGAATGAGTGCTTCTCTTTGGACAGATTGGTATGTGAACCAAAATATGATAGATAGAAGAGTTTTCCCTAGAATTTATTCTTTAGCTGAACAAATGTGGAGCAAAGCAACACCACTTCCTTTTAACGATTTTCATGAAAAAGTAAAATCCCAATATTCGAAATTAACTCTTTTAGGGATCGATTATGGACCTGCAATGGAAACAGACATCACTCCCAATTATAGCTGGGAATAAAAATTCATTCAAACTGAAAACAAATATTAGGTTGAACTCAGGTTCATAAAAACACGCACAATTTCAAGTTGCTATTCTGACTTTTTCAACTTCAAATCTCTTCCAAGAATCCTCTAAACAAAAACCAAAATCGAGTTTTAAAAAATAAAACCTGCCAAAAAACAGGTTTTATACTGACCAATATCAAATCAATACTGGAGTAAAAACTTGTTTTCAAGTGTTGTTCGAACATAAAAAAAAGATTGCTATGAAATTACCTTTGTAGCATCACGATTCGAAACACACATTTTATGAGAACAATACAATTAACTACCGAAAAAGCTACTAAAATTAATTTATTGGATTTCAAATCCATTCAAATGAGAACTTTTCACTTAAGTTGGATTGCTTTCTTTTTATGCTTCTTTGGATGGTTTTCTCATGCACCTTTAATGAACTTTACAATTGGTCCAGATTTAGACCTATCTAAAGCACAAAAAATCACTGCTTTTATAGCCTCTGTTGGTGTTACTATATTTGCAAGAATATATGCAGGTAATTTATGTGATAAAATAGGCCCGCGTAAAAGTTATATTTACCTATTAATTTTCGGGTCTATAGCCGTAGTAAGCTCTGCCTTTGCCTACAATTGGACAACTTATTTAATTAGTAGAATGGCTATTGGCGTTATTGGTGCAGGTTTTGTAATTACGCAATACCATACTTCTAAAATGTTTGCCCCTAATGTGATTGGTTTGGCCAATGCAACAACAGCCGGATGGGGAAATCTTGGAGGAGGTGTAACTCAGGCTGTCATGCCCTTGATAGCATCTGCTATGTTGGCTTTTGGATTTGCTGAATCTGAATTATCAAAATGGAGGCCCGCTATGTTTGTACCTGCAATTATTATGTTAATCGTTGCTTTCTTATATTGGAAATACACAACCGATACTCCAAAAGGGAACTTTGACGATTTACCAAATGAAAAGTCACAAACCGCTAAAGGAGAAGATAGTTTGTTCATAAGCGCTATAAAAGACAAACGCGTTTGGATTTTATTCTTTGTTTATGCTGGATGTTTTGGAATGGAATTGTTTGTAAATGGTAGAGCAGCTACTTATTACCAAACTCGTTTTTCATTATCAGAAACAAATGCCGGCTTGATTGCTGCTTTGTTTGGATTGATGAATTTATTTGCCCGTTCTACCGGAGGTTGGTTGTGTGATAAAATTGGAAAAAAACGTGGACTGCAAGGCCGTGTAAAATGGCTGGTAATTGTAATGATGCTGCAAGGGGTTGCTTTGTTGGTTTTTTCTAGAATGGAAACTTTAGGAATTGCAGTAGCTGCAATGGTTTTATTTTCATTTTTTGTACAAATGACTAGTGGTACTACCTACTCCGTAGTTCCTTTTATCAATAAGAAGGCTCTAGGAACCGTTGCAGGTATTGTAGGTGCTGGTGGTAATGTAGGCGCTGTATGTTATGCTTTTTTCTTATTAAAAAGCGATTCTTTATTACAAGACTGTTTCTTTTACTTCGGATTTGTAGTATTGGCAATTGGACTTTTAGGGCTTGGAATAAAATTCACAGCGGAAGATGAAAAAGCAGCTATCGATGAGCAAAAACGACTGGAGAACTTAGAGCAAATTCTCTTGAAAAAAGCAAGTTAATTTTAAAATTATATATAGTATATGAATTTAGCCCGGAGCGAAAGCTTTGGGCTTTTTATTTCCCACACATTATTTAGTATTTTGAACATATAAAGATAAAAAGATATTAAAACCTGTTATTTATCATGTTCTACATTTCAAATAGCCTTTACATTTGTACTATCAAAGAGTTTATTCAAAAAATGAAAATAATGAAAATCAAAAATTTACTATTCGGAATTACTGCTTTGGCATCATTAGGAATGACTGCTCAAGTATCAATCACAGGAGAATTCAGGCCAAGAACGGAATATAGAAATGGTTTTGGAAACCTCAAAACTTCTTCACAAGAAGTTGGTTTTGGTACTTCCTTAAGATCACGTTTAAATGTTGGCTACAAAGGAGAAGGATTTAGCACATACATTAGTTTGCAAGACGTTACTGTTTTTGGAGAAAACAGGCAATTAAAAACGGAAGATGCGAACAATTCTTTTGCTATTTTTGAAGCTTGGGCAAACATAGAACTAGGAAAAAACTACACAACCAAAATTGGTAGACAAATGATTTCGTACGACGACCAAAGAATTATGGGAGCAGTTGGCTGGGCACAACAAGCAAGAACACATGATGCTTTCTTAATCAAACATAAATCAGACGCACTTACTTTTGATATAGGTTTGGCTTACAATCAAGACTACAGCCACCCAACTGGATTTGTCTCCACAGGAAACACCTACAACACAACAGGTTTCTTTAGCTATAAAACAATGCAATACCTATGGGCAAATAAAAAATGGGATAATTTTTCAGCAAGCGCATTGATCTTGAACAACGGTTTTCAAAAAATTACTGGAGGACAAGGAGATGGGACTTATGATTTGACAACTTATGGTACTCATATCAAGACAAATATTGCAGGTGTTGGTTTGACGATAAACGCATACGGTCAATCTGGAAAAAACCCAGGAGGAGCAAAAATAAAATCTGCTTATTTAGCCAGTATTGATGGTACCTTAAAAATATCTGATGTTGTAACTTTAGGTGCTGGTTTTGAAACTATAAGTGGAAATGACTTAACGAGTACAAACAATTCGGCATTTTTCCCAATATTTGGCACCAACCACAAGTTCAATGGTTTTATGGATTATTTTTATGTGGGTAACCATGCATACAGTCAAGGTTTGAATGACATTCATATCAGCTCTGTATTCAAATTAAATAAAAAAACAACCTTATTAGCAAAAGCGTTGAACTTCTCTACAAGTGAAAATTTAGCTTCTGGTGAAACAAAACTAGGTACAGAAATAGACTTGGTATTGACATACAAACTCAAACCAGCAGTTACTTTCCAAGTAGGCTACTCACAAATGTTTGAATCCGCTGGAATGAAAGAATTAAAAGGCATAAATGTCCCTCAAGACAATCAAAACTGGGCTTGGGCACAAATTACAATCAAACCTAAATTTTTGTAAAAAAAACGAATCTCAAAAATAAAAAACTGCCTTCAGGCAGTTTTTTGCTTTTAATTAAAATCTGTTACATTTCTAAATACTCGATACAAATGGTTTCTTTATCCATTACTCAGAAATGCGCCCTAAGGCCTAACCACATTATTACAAACAGAAAGAACCAAAAACAAAGCAATAAAAACAACCTAAAACCCGTATCAAAACAACAAATTCCTATCTATTAACAACTGTACTTAAATTTATACGTATTAATTATTAGATTCCTGTGAAGTTCTTATATATTTGTACGAACTTAAATTGTATTACGTTGGAGAACTCTATCAAAATCCTATTAGCTGACGATCATTTATTAGTAAGAAATGGTATCAAATCTTTATTAGAAGAAGAAAATACGCTTCAGGTAATTGGAGAAGCTTCTAATGGGCAAGAAGCTTTGGATATGGCTAAAGAACTTCAGCCCGATTTATTAATTATAGATGTTCGCATGCCAATTATGGATGGAATAGAAGCAGTAGGAAAACTAGCCAACTATGCCCCCAATACGAGAGCAATTGTTCTTTCTATGCACGATTCAGAAGAATACATCTTAAAATCTATAAAAGCAGGTGCCAGTGGTTATTTGCTAAAAGATACAGGAAGACCTGAATTTTTAAAAGCAATTCATACTATTTACAAAGGAGGCAAATATTTCAGCGGTGATATTTCAAATGTTATTGTATCTAACTACCTTCAAAATACGACTGAAAAAAAAGAATTTACACCTTCACCTAAAAACACACATGGATTGACAAAAAAAGAAATTGAAATTCTTATGTTGATCTTGTCTGGAAAAACAAATACTGAAATTTCTGATACTTTAGGAAAAAGCAAACGTACAATTGAAACCCATCGCTTCAATTTAATGAAAAAAATGAACGTTAAAAATCTAATTGAACTGTCGTCCAAAGCAAAAGAATTGGGCTTTTCTTAAAAAGATTCAATTTTATCGAAAAATAAGCAACTGTAAAGTCAGATATTAATATTTACATAAAAATTACGTACATTACTACGTACTAATACGTAATTTAGTAAATTTGCAATAAAGCATTGTATTCCAAAGTATCAAAATAAGCGTTTTGAAAAATGAATACACAAGCTTATATTTACATCAAACTGACAAAAAACAGACACCTATGTCAATATCAAAATCCTACAAAACAACTTGTTCTTATTGTGGTGTAGGCTGTGGAATTATTGTAGATAAAAATCACAATGGAACATTAAAAGTAAAAGGAGATCCAAACCACCCCACCAACAAGGGAATGCTTTGTTCTAAAGGAATGAATCTACATTATGTAGCACAAGATACTTCTGACAGAATTTTACATCCAGAAATGAGATGGAGCAAAAACCATCCTATGAAAAAAATATCATGGGATACTGCTTTAAATAGAGCAGCTGCTGTTTTCAAAAGTATCATAAAAAAACATGGACCTGATAGTGTTGGTTTTTATGTATCTGGACAATGTCTTACTGAAGAGTATTATCTTGTCAACAAACTTACCAAAGGTTTTATAGGAACTAATAATATAGATACAAACTCTAGACTTTGCATGAGTTCTGCTGTTGTGGGCTATAAAAAAACCCTCGGAGATGACAATGTTCCTATCGCATATGACGATATTGAATTGGCAGACACTTTTTTGATTGCTGGAGCAAATCCAGCATGGTGTCATCCCATTCTTTTTAGGCGCTTAGAAAAACACAAAGAAGAAAACCCTACTACTAAAATTATTGTCGTAGATCCTAGAAAAACACAATCTTGTGCAATTGCTGACTTGCATTTACAAATAATTCCAGGAACAGATGTCGTACTCCACAATGCGATTGCAAAAAGGCTAATTGACAGAAAGAAAGTCGACTTAAAATTCATTAAAGAAAGTACCAATAATTACGAAGCTTTAAAAAAAGTAGTTTCTCAAACTTCACTTTCTGAGGCTGCTAAAATTTGTGGCATCTCACTTTCTGATTTAAAACTTGCGGCACAATATATTGGAAATGCAAAAGGTTTTATTAGCATGTGGACAATGGGCTTGAACCAAAGTGTAATTGGTGTTGATAAAAATATATCTCTATTAAATATTTCTTTGTTAACTGGGCATATTGGAAAACCTGGTTCTGGACCATTTTCACTTACAGGCCAGCCCAACGCTATGGGAGGACGTGAAGTCGGCGGAATGGCTAATCTTTTGGCTGCACATAAAAACTTAGCAGATCCAAAAGACAGAAAAGAAGTTGCTGATTTTTGGGGTTCAAACGAAATCTCCCCAAAACCTGGGCTTACAGCTACTGAAATGTTCGATGCTTTAGACAACGGAAAACTAAAGGCAATTTGGATTATTTGTACCAACCCAATAGTTAGCCTTCCTGATTCTAATAAAATTGAACGCGCACTAAAAAAAGCAAATTTTGTTGTTGTACAAGATATATCTCACAATTCGGAGACTGTAGCCTATGCAGATTTGGTATTGCCTGCCGCTGGATGGTTGGAAAAAGAAGGAACCATGACCAACTCTGAAAGAAGAGTTAGTTACCTTCCAAAAGGAATTGATCCACCTGGAGAAGCTCTACCTGATGCTGAAATTTTATGGAGGTTTGCTCAAAAAATGAACTTTACGGGATTCAATTATAAAAACGTTGGTCAAGTATACGACGAACATTGTTTGCTTACCAAGGGAACAAAAATAGATGTTTCAGGACTGTCTCATGAAAGACTCATAAAAGAGGGTACTTTTCAATGGCCAGTTCCTCACAACAAACATAAAGGAACTCCAAGGCTATATACAGACCGCAAGTTTGATACTTTCAATGAAAAAGCAGCTTTTAATATTCCCACACATACAGAAAATCAATCTGAAAAAACAAGTCCTGAATTTCCTCTAATTCTAAATACGGGAAGAATTAGGGACCAATGGCATACCAGAACAAAAACAGGAAAAGTTCAAAGACTACTAACCCACATACAAGGCCCTTATTTAGAAATAAATGGAGTTGATGCCTATAAAAGAAATTTAAAAGAAGGAGACATTGTTGTCGTTAAAAACAAAAGAGGAGAAGCAAGAGTACCTATTAAAATTAGTTACGACATTAGAACTGGGGTTGTTTTCATGCCCATGCATTTCGGTAAAATTCTAAACAACGATTACGGAAGAGCAAACAATCTGACAAATACACTTATTGACCCTATTTCTAAAGAACCAGATTTTAAATACGCCGCTGTAGAAGTACAAAAGTATAAAAAAGAAAAACAAAAAATTTGTATTATTGGAGCAGGTGCAGCAGCCTATCGTTTTGTTCAAACCTATAGAGAAAACAATGAACTTGACGAAATTGAAGTTTTCTCTAAAGAAGAAACACCTTTCTACAACCGTGTATTACTTCCTGAATATGTGAGTGAAGAATTGTCTTGGGAGCAACTTCAAAAAATAAAAAAAGGAGAGCTCGACAAACTAAAAGTCAAGTTACATTCCAATACCTACATTACAGCCATAAATAAAGAAAATAAAACGGTTACTGACAACCTAGGAAGCACACATGATTACGATCTGGTTATCATGGCTACTGGTAGTAGAGCTTTTATACCAAATGATGCTCAATTGGATCAACCTGGTAGGTTTACGATGCGCAACAAAGCAGATGCGGATGGACTCAAAAATTATTTAGAACAAACAGGCTTACCGCACGAAGAACAACATGTAGTTATTGTTGGAGGAGGTTTGCTAGGATTGGAACTGGCTGCCGCATTGAACAAACGAAATGTAAATATTACACTAGTTCAAAGAGCTTCACGGTTGATGGAACGTCAGTTAGATCGTGTTGCCAGTCGCTTGTTAGCACAGGATGTACAAGAAAGAGGTATTCAAATTTATTTTGACAATGAAGTCAATACCGTTTTTGAAGATCATGAAATTAACAGTTTGTCAATCAATTTAAAAACAGGTAAAACCATATCTGCCAATGCCATCGTATATGCAATTGGAACCATACCAAATATAGAATTGGCACGGGCTTCTAAACTAACGGCTCAAAGAGGGGTTATCGTTAATGAACACTTACAAACCAGTGACCCTAGTATTTTTGCAATGGGAGAAATTGCAGAATTCAACAACCATTTATTTGGAATAACTTCAGCAGCAGAACAACAAGCAGATATTGCTGCCAAATACATTTTAGGAGACCTCAACAGTCATTACAAAGGATCTGTACTTATGAATATCTTAAAATTCGAAGACCTTGACTTGTGCAGTATCGGAACAATTGAATTTCCTGAAAACGATCCTTCTTATGAAGAAATTTTATTGATGGATGTGAGCAAACGTTTTTACAAAAAATGCATTGTAAAAAACGATCGATTGGTAGGAGCTGTTATGATGGGAGATAAAAGTGAATTCGCTGAATTTAAAAGCTTGATTGAAGACAAAACAGAACTTTCAGACAAAAGAGAAGAATTGCTTAGAGGAAGAAGCAACGCTACACCTGTTCTTGGAAAACTTATTTGCTCTTGTAGTCAAGTAGGTGAAGGCAATTTAATTGAAACAATCAAAGGAGGCTGTACAGAGTTCACTGAATTATGTAAAACCACTGGTGCAGGCTTAGGGTGCGGGAGCTGCAAACCAGAAGTAAGAGATGTTTTAAAAAATTATAAAATTGAAAATTCAAGAGACTAAAAGTTAAACAGACTTTGTATCAGCAATGCTAAATAAAAAATTATGACTGACAGTTTACAACGTATTTTTATAAAAGGAGGGGTTTTATCACCTGGAGAATTGAAACAAGTTATACGACTTGCTGAAGCTTTGAATTTAAAAAACATCCTTTTTGGCTCTAGACAAGACATTCTTCTACCTTTTAAAGGTTCTGATAAAGAAATCCTAAAGCAATTCCCTGACTTAACTATGGATATTGTTTCTGAGAGGTCCTATCAAAATATTGTATGTTCTTATGTATCTGCTGATATTTACAAAAACACACAGTGGTTGAATGGTGTGAAATATTTATACATCTTAGAAAACTTCAATTACAAACCAAAATTAAAAATAAACATAACAGATCCCAAACAACAACTGGTTCCTTTATTCAGTGGACAATTGAACTTTATAGCTTCTGAACATGAAGATTATTGGTATTTGAACCTAAAACTGCCCAATTGGAATGACGCTGTTTATTATCCTGTTTTGATATTTAGCTACGACATTCATACCATCTCAAAAGAAATCGAAGAAATTTATGAAGATGCGGATGATGTTGAAGAACTTTTTGACCTGATCAATGCCACTACTGAAACAAACAATCGTACAATAGAAAAAGAACTGAATGTTACCTACGAACCTTTCCCATATTATGAAGGAATGAATAAAATAGGAGCGAATAGATACTGGCTTGGCCTCTATTGGAGGAACAATCGTTATGACCTGAATTTTCTGAGAGACTTTTCCGATTTTTGTTTGGATCATAAAGTGGGTAAGATTTGCATCACCCCTTGGAAGTCTTTTATTGTAAAAGGTATCTATAAAGAAGACAAATTAACTTTGGAAAAATTCTTAGGAAAACGAGGAATTAATGTAAGACATTCTTCTTTAGAACTAAACTGGCATATCCCTGTTGCGAATACAGAAGCCTTGCATTTAAAAGAATTTATTGTAAAAAGTTTTGACCAAAATGACATCAGTATCTACGGTATGACTTTTGGAATTAGCAATCATGGAGAAAACAAAACTTACTTTACCACCGCAATGGTGGAGAAAAATAAAACTCCAGATATTGTTAAGAATTTTCAAGTCAGACCTACTTTTAATGTCCTCTATTCGAAAAATTTTGATCCCAACACACAAGAATATATTGTATATGCACAAGACGTTGATAAAATCGAATTACCAGGTTTGTTGATGGAATTGAGTAAAATGTATTTTGGACAATTGGGTGACAGCACTGAAGAAAGGGAACAAAGAAAAACAAAAAAAGAACTCCCAATTTTAACTGAAGTATATCAATGTTCTGAATGCATGACCATTTATGATAGCTCTTTGGGTGATGAAAAAGCAGCCATTCCACCCAATACACCTTTTGAAAATTTACCGGAAGGTTATATTTGTAATGTTTGCGAAGGTGCTAAGGGACTGTACGAAAAGGCTGTTATTTAAGTTACTGTATATTTATATCATAATAAAGACGTAAGGTTACTTCATTGAAAAAACTTGCCTATAACCAATGTAAACTTATCATATTACAAATAAAATTTTAGATTCGAATACTGAATACTTGTTAAAAAATATCAGATTTCTTCAATCAAAAAAAGTAAAAATACCCACCTGTAAATAGGTGTAAATATATTTCACTATTTATAGGTATTGCGAAAATTAGCAAAAAAAAGTAAATTGCTCAAAAAAAGAGCTACCCCATTTCTAGCACTATAGAACGAAACGCTAACAAGCAAAATGGGGACACAATTTTACATCAAAAACTTACTTCCAAAAGGCAAAGACATGCCACAACTCATTTTACAATTGGTAATTTTCTCAATTCTTATAGGAGTTCCTCTTATAAACATGGAAGAACACCTTCAAGGCTCTTTGACAGGAAAATTTGTATTTTTTATGTACGGTTCACTACTACTAGTATCCTTATCCTTTTTTTCTGTAATAACCTCTAAACTTGAAAAAATTTCTATTACAATTACTGACCTACTGTTGTTGCTTCTTTTAACATATATAACAATCAATAGATATTTTCTACAACCACACTTTAACTTTTCCATCCGATACTACGAACTTATAGGATTGAGTTCCCTTTACCTTTGTTTAAAAAAAATATCTTTTAAAAATTATTTTTGGCTTTTAATTGCCATTATCATTTCAGGAATTGTACAAACGATTTATGGCCTGCTTCAATTTTTAGGGTACTTGAATTCAAACCATGCTCGTTTTGATATTACGGGTAGTTTTTTCAACCCTGGTCCTTTTGCTGGTTTTATCGCAATAACTGGATCTATTGCGCTTTCTACCTATTTGTTTAGACATAAAATAGCACCACATTTACAGTATATTGATAGACCGAAATCTTTCAACAGAGCTATCGAATTTCTTTTTGAATACATACCACTTATAGGAATACTAAGTGTTTTAATTGTACTACCCTTGACAGAATCTAGAGCTTCTTGGCTGGCATTATTAGTAAGCAGTTTGTTACTTATAGAAGTAAGATACGCTCTTCTTAAAACGCAATTTCAAAAAATAAATAGATTGAAAAAAAACCTTACTATCGTCTTTTTGGGTAGCTGTTTCGGTTTGCTTTTAATCAGTTTGTATTTCCTAAAAACAGCTTCGGCAGATGGTAGGTTGTTTATTTGGAAAGTGAGTACTTCCATAATAAAAGAACATCCTTTCTTTGGTATTGGATTCGATCGGTTTAAAACACATTTCATGAATTACCAAGCCAATTATTTTACTACAAATAGTACTTCTTCTGAAATAATTTTGGCAGATAATACTTACTATGCCTACAATGAAATGTTACAATTTGTTATAGAAAATGGATTGTTTGGGCTTCTTTTTTGTACAACACTATTTTTCATTATTTACAAAACAAAAACTACGCAAGAAAACAAATACATCAATTCTTTTCTAAAAATAAACCTATTGGCTATGGTTGTTTTTGCTTTTTTTTCATACCCAACACAGATAGTACCCTTTAAAATAATTGCAGTTGTTTTGATAAGTTTTATTACTGTACTAAATAAAAAAAATGATCTCGTTTATACTTTTAGAAAAAACCAACGAACAACTAGATTTGTTTTAAAAAGTATTTTTTTATTGTCTGGTGTTTATCTCTTATTTACAGCATATACAAAAATAACAGCCATAGACAATGGGTATACAGAATGGAAAATTGCAAAGGATAGTCAAAAATTCCGTGAGTATGATTTGAGTATTGATGAATTCAAAAACATACTCCCTCTTTTTGCTAAAAATGGTGCGTTTTTGTTTTCTTATGGGAAATGTTTGCAAAAAGCAAAACAACATGAAAATGCAATAAAAATATTTCTTAAGACTCAAAACCACTTAAACAATTCTTCTATAGAGCTTTCATTAGCTAAGAGCTACAAAGCTTTAAACCTTATCAAAAAAGCCGAATTGTCCTATAAAAAAGCCTCACAAATGGTTCCTGTAAAATTTTACCCTAAATATTTATTGGCAAAATTATACCATGAAACTGGACAAACAAATAAAGCCATTCAAATTGCAACAGAAATAACAAAAATGAAAATAAAAATAAATTCACCTGCTATAAAAAAAATAAAAAAAGAAATGGAAAATCTAATTGTGGGACAATAATTAAAGGTTTCATCAAAAAAGCATCTCGAATTCAATAAAAAGGTTTATTGAAAACACCTTTATCAAAGTTTTCTAAAATAAATATGAAAAGAATGAAAAACAAAAAAACCTACGTATTAATCGCACTTTTTTTAAGTGTTCTAATGGCTTGTTACCAAGACAATACACCTCTTGAAAATGAGCAAGAAACCCCTTTAGAAACGCTAGATCTTCTTGAAGTAGAAAATTTTTTCAGTTCAAAGAAAAAAACCTTGGCTTCTAAAGTAAAAAATAAATTGAATCTTGTTCCTCATTTAGACCAACTGGTTCGAGACAGTATCAAAAATAGCAATGCTTTGCTTACGGTCATTCCCACGAGTACCAAATATAAAAATGTAAAAAGCAGTATTTTACTTTTAAAAATAAATGGAAAAACAGAAAGTATTTTGTTTAGTAAAATTCCACTTAAAGATGCCAATACACCCAATTTTACTGGAGATCTAATTTTTACGCAACTAGATGGTAAATTGCTAAGTGTCTATAAAATTAAAAATGGAATAATAGACAAAGCCTATAGAAATAAAAAATTCTTAAACGCTGCTAGAAAAACGACCGCAGCCAAAACAAGTACTGACGATTGCGATGAAGATTATGCTACAGGTGAATTTTGTGACAATGAACTTGATGAAGTTGTAATAGTTGCGAATTCTCAAAGCAATTACATGCCAATTAGCTATATTTACATTCCTTCTTCTCCTAGCTATTCTTACGAACCAGTAGATAATAGTATTGGATGGAGTTTTGGTGGTGGAGGTAGTAGCGGAGGTAGTAGCGGAACTAATACAGGAACCAATACGACAGAAGATGTCCCTCCAAGTTGTGAGAGTTTCAACTTTCAACAAACTGCAGGATTGTGGCAAGAATCGGCTGTAAAAAATATTAGATTCCATGTATACTTGTTAAGTCAAAATGGTATAAAATATAAATTTACATGTTCGTTTCCACAGCCTGTTTTATTTGGGACACCTACGAATCTAACAAATGGGGGAAATTTATCGTCTGGAGTAGCTGCTACAACTTCTGCACAGGTTATGCAAAAGGTAATGAGTGAAACAGCAAGAAAATATGCTAATTCATATGTCTCAGAATCTTCTATAGAAAGTTATTTTAAGGAAAGGTTAAAAACAGAATACCCAAAATATATACCTGGAGGAAGAGTTAATTTCAATGCAAATTCTTTTTCTGTTATTCCGACAGAATATAAAACTAATACCTTTGGAACTGGAAATTGTAAATAGATATGAAAACTCTTATAGATTTAAAAGCAAAAGCATATTTATACTACCCAAAAGATATTTCTTCTTTTAAAGACAAAGTAAATTATGGTAATTCTTCAGAAAATAAAAGATTAAATGATACTCTAAAAAACATAAACTATAATGAATTAAAAAAAGTAGATAAATTAAAAAATAAATTAAATGTAGTTTACAACAAAATCATATACGATTTTACTATTCTTAGTTGGCAAGATAGAGCACATAATATTCAATTTATCCTAAATAAAAGAGAAAACAAAACATACATTCTATGTATCAACATAAGTATATTAATTCCAGTATACACTTGTTACATAATAGAAATCGAATTCGATTTAGTTAAAAACAAATTAAAACATTCTCCGAAAAGAAATTTAAAATTAGAAAAAACTATTTTTAAAAAATATATTGAAGAAACTAAACTTCTTATTGAAAACATAACAAATTATGAAGAAATATCCTGTGAATTTTCAGATTCTAAAATAGCAGATTTATCATTTCAAGATATTGAGTTAGGAAAATTCACAATATTTAATGCCTTTTTCCTTAATAATATTTACACTCAAATATTTTAAAATATGAAATCAAAAAAACTAAATATTATATTACTAATAATGACTATTCCTTGCTACGTACTATTAAATGATTCTTCATTTGTTTTATCATATCATGATAATTATTTTGTGATTACGTATCGTTTTATTATTATATTATTGATAATTTTATTTATATGTTTTCTTTTAATAAAAAAATTTAGGAACAGTAAAAATGGATACAATTCATAAGAACATGAATAAAAAAATTATTTTAATAACAACGATACTTTTTACTCTGGGGCTTGTTTTTATAAAAAAGACATTAACAATCAATATATATGACACTTACTATGTAGTAAGTTATTTTTATATAAGTATCATTATTACGGTATTCCTTTTTATTTTCTATTTTTTATCTAATAAAAGAAAATAAAAAGGCACAGAAAAGCTGAACAATAACAGTATTGTTCAGCTTTCAACTATAAATTCAATCCTTTAATAGACAATACTAGTAGGCGCTATATATCACAGTTCATGAACAATCACAAAAAAACAAGTGTAAATAACACATAAGAAATCGTATACCATCTGTTAAAATAAAACACTAATTTTCACAACACAAAAAATCATGAAAAACAAAAAAAACCTATGTATTAATAACACTTTTTTAAGTGTTCTAATGGCTTGTTACCAAGACAATACACCTCTTGAGAGTGAGCAAGAAAGCCCTTTAGAAACACTCGATACTGCTGAAATAGAAAGTTTTTTCAGCTCAAAGAAAAATACCTTGGCTTCCAAATCAAAAAACAAACTGAATCTTGTTCCGCATTTAGATCAATTGGATCAAGACAGTATCAAAAACAGCAATGCTTTGCTTACGGTCATTCCCACGAGTACCAAATACAAAAATGTAAAAAAGCAGTATTTTACTTTTAAAAATCAATGGAAAAACAGAAAGTATTTTGTTTAGTAAAATCCCACTTAAAGATGCCATTGATGATAGATATGCGATTTCTCACCTGCATATAAAAGTTAAAGAATCAGAAACCCCTGTAGATCCAAGAAATTATATGAAAACAGAATATATGATACAACAGGAGTAGCAACACATTCAACAGACTGTGATGAATAATAAATTAAAACAACATGAAAACAATTAATAAAATATTAATGACACTTATGATATCATTCTCTTTTGTTTCTATAACAGCACAAACAAACGAGTTAATACTAGAAGACTACTCAAGTATTAAGGTCAACAACGTACTTTTTAAAGAAATACAAAATACATACGGAGACATTACTTTGATGCAAAATCTTTTTGGAAACACCTTTACTGTTAAATCGGGATATGATGATGCTATAGATAATTGGATTACTTTTAGCACAAACTCTCTTCATATTGAGTTTTGGCAAGGTATAGACTCAGGACTAGGAATGAAATATGATTTAGCAAAAATTCGAATAAAAAATAATTCTTCAAACTTTACCATAAAAAATCAGGTGGTAACTATTGGAAATTCTATTAATTCTTTTGGAAATATAAATATTCTGACCTATGATAATGGTACAAAAAAAATAATTTTTAGTGGTAACGATGAATATTTTAGCATAAAATTTAATTTGAGTACCAGTATAATTACAGAAATCATATATAATGGCAACCTTCTTTAGACACCTGGATTTCAGATGATAATGTATCTGACTCAGAAGATGTACATTAGGAAATGTGATTGTAAATAATCCTGAGAAAATGATTATATTCTCTCAAAAAGAAACAACCTCAAGTTTGAAAATAAAATATATAGAATCAGATGCTCAAAAAATTATTTTGGTTTTATGAAATTCCAAACCTCAAAGGCCTAAAAATCTTCGAGGTTTGTTTTTATAGAGAAATAAAAATCAATTTATACCATACCTATTACACAGCAAATAATTTTTATGCAACGAATATTAATTTTCATAAAATCTATCATAATATGTTTAAATTAGTTCTAGCTTTATTCGTCATAATTTGCTCTTGCAACCGACCGACTTCTAAAATTAAAAACACTCTGATGTTGGCCGGTGAAAATAAAAAAGAACTAGAACAAGTTGTAAATCATTACAAACACCCTAAAGACAGTCTTAAATTAAAAGCTACCAATTATTTAATTGAGAACATGTCTAACAAACGTTTCAAATCTGGTAATACATTTGAAATTCGTGATAAAATATTTAGTCAAATTGAGACACTCGAACACAAAACTCCATTAAGAGGCAATTACAATTTCCCAAAAGTTGACAGTCTATGGAATCGTATTTCAGAAACTGAAGATCCTTTTAATGTTTCTAGGTCGACATATAAATATGATAGAGACATTATTACAGCCAAATTATTGATAGAAAATATTGAATACGCCTTTAAAGCATGGAGAATGCCGTGGGCTGAACATGTCACATTTGAAGAATTTTGCGAATATATTTTACCTTACCGATCTACAGATGAAAAACTTGAATCTTGGAGGCCTTTTTTTTACAATAAGTACAAATGGGTATTAGACTCTATAAAAAACCCTTCAGACCCCGTTGAAGCCTGTGCTATCGTGAATAACGATTTAAAAAAGTGGTTCCGTTTTTCTGAAACTTTCAAAAAGTACAAAAGAGCCATCGGTCCAACACATCTATGGCAAGGAAAAATGGGGATTTGCAGAGACCAAAACAGCCTTGCTATTTTTGCTATGCGATCTATAGGAATTCCTGTTGCTCACGAATCTATTCCGCTATGGGGACATAGAGACATTGGACATGATTTCAGTTCTGTACTAAGCAAAAAAGGGAAATTTATAGATTTTATTGGAGCTGAATTGCAACCAACGGAAAATGGAATTGGCAATATCCCTCCAAAAATATACAGACAAACCTATCAAAACCAACTCGAAAATTTTCCTATAAATAAAAACAAACTTCCACTACTATTTCAAAACACTGATTTTATTGATGTCACAAAAGAGTATGTTCCTGTAGTAAATATTTCTATAAAACTGATTTCCCCACTCAAAAACACAAAAACACTATATCTAGGTGTTTTCAATAACAATTCATGGAAAGTCATTAGCTGGACTGAAATAAAAAAAGATGCTACCGCTGAATTTAAAAACATGGGTAGAAACTGCGCATATCTCCCTATGTATTTTATCAACAACCAATATATACCTGCTCATGAGCCTATAATTGCGGATAGCCTTGGTACAATAAAAAAAATAGCCTGTTCTTTAAAGAAAATTCAAAATTTAGAATTAAAAAGAAAATACCCACTAACCAAATTAAAAATATGGTGGAAATCATTGATGGTGAATGGAAGGTTTCAAGGAGCAAATAAATCAGATTTTTCAGATGCCGAAAACATTTTCACGATAAAAAAACCAATAGACTTGGCTGAACATAAAATAACACTAAAAAAACAGAAAAGATATCAATTCCTAAGATACCTTTTTCCAAATGACACCTATGGTTCCTTAGGAGAAATTGGGTTTTATAGTTCAAAAAACAAAAGAATTAATGGTTTATTTATCAAATCTAATGCAGTATCCGAAAAAGACTTAAATATTGCTTTTGACGAAAAGTTCAATAAATTTATTCATACGAAAGAAAAAGGGGATTATAATGAGCAGTGGATTGGACTAAAATTGGATAAATCTCAAAACCTATCTCACATTTCCTTTTGCCCAAGAACAGATGAGAATAATATCATTCCAGAAATGATTTATGAATTGTTCTATTGGAATAATAAATGGATTTCATTGGGGAAACAAAAAGCGGATAGCAATAAACTAATGTACAAAGCGATGCCAACAAATGCATTGTTCATATTAAGAAATTTATCAACAGGAAAAGAAGAAAGAATTTTCACCTACAATAAAGGAAAACAAATTTGGTGGTAAATAAATTATCTCACTAGAAATCTCTTTTCCAAAGGCAAAATACTATCAGCTGTTTATTCACAACAAATTTGAATGGCTTAAGAAGGTATCTTTTTTATTCCAATAACTCTTTTATTTCTTTTGCTATAGGATGTTTCGCCTTATAAGTGTAACCTAAAAGCTTAGCTATCGTCTGGGCAAATTGATTTTGATATACTTGTGCATTGTTCTTCTTTTCTCCAACCGGATCAATTGTCGGCCCCATAGCTGCAAACCATATTTCTGATGCATTTTGAATAGAACGCCCATGACTTGTCCACTCTGATTTAACCGTATCTCCGCGACCATGATCTGTAGTAAAAACTAAGGTCGTTTTATTTTTATATTGCTCAGTACTTTGTACAAAATCCCAAATTTGCTTTATCCACGCATCCACCTGATGTGCCGCATCTAAATAATATCGATATTGCCCTGCATGTGCCCATTCATCTGTTTCCCCATACGCGATATACAACACTTTAGGTTTGTTAATTTTTAATTCCTCCATCGCCTCATAATGTGTAAATACATCCAAGCATTCATGCGTATGCCAAGGTTTATGAGAATCGGCTAACATATTATTTATTAGTTTTTGTTGCTCCGTAGGAGAATCCCCTCCTACTTTATCAAAAGCAGAAATTACAGGTATTCCACTTCTTTTTTCATTTAGAATTCTATCAAAAGCATTCCATGCTCCAAAAGCTGCTATCTTCCCTTTCAACTTGGATTGCTTGTTTAAAAACTCCAATACTGTAACATGTGGATTGGGTTTGTAACTGTTAGAATTAATTTTTGGATCACCATAACCCGTCATGATTTCACTATATCCAGGATAGCTAAACAAATGAGGATTGGCATTATTTACTTTATTATTATAGTTTCTATTTCCTAATAATTGACCGTTTTGAACAAATACCGACCACATAAAAGGCATTAGTTTTTTTCTACGTGCTTCAACATTAGCATCCCAATAGGTATCAAAAATATAAGTACTGTCTCTTTGATTGAATTTTTTATTACTTGCTATTGAAGTATCCATACCTTCAAACAATTCATGCCATCTAAGTCCATCTGTGGTAATAATAATTATATTCTCCGTTTGCTGTGCATTGGAAATCATTCCAAAGAAAGCCAATAATACGAGTACATATTTCTTCATTTTATATTTTTTGAATGGTTACTTTATTACGAATATGAGATTATCTATTTTAACAATACTGATTTTACACAAACCATAACTCTCAAACTAAGAGAAACGCAAGTGACATGATTTAGGCTTTGTAAATGCCCTAATTCCTTGTGAAGACAAAGTACTTCCAATTCCAGAGTTTTTCCTTCCAGACCATGGCAAATTAGGACTTACTCTATCACAACAATTCCAATACACTGTCCCAGAATTTATTTCATTTAATATATCCATTGCTCTTTGTTTGTCTTTTGAAAACACTGCTGATGTCAACCCATAATTTGTGTCTTGCATCAAACTCAATGCTTCTTCATCAGAGTCAACTTTTTGAAGTCCGATAATAGGCCCAAAAGATTCTTCCATCATTACCTTCATATTATGATGACAATTGACAAGTACGGTAGGTTCAAAATAATACCCCTCTCCTTCTAATTCACTTCCTCCTGTCTTAAGTACTGCTCCTTTTTCCACAGCATCCTTTACTTGTTCTAGCAGGACAGGAATTTGAGCTTGTCTCGTAAGTGAACCTATAAATGTTGTCAAATCATTTGGATCACCAATTTTATAAGATTTTACCTCAGCCACAAATTCAGCTACAAATTCATCATAAATACTTTCCGAAATATAAATACGTTCAATTGCGCAACAACTTTGACCATTGTTATAAAATGCTCCTTCTGCGGCATTGATAGCAGCCTGCTTCACATCACTAATATCATCGGCGACAAACAAAGGATCTTTTCCTCCAAGTTCTAACTGAACAGGAACCCACTTATGAGCAACTGTTTTATGAATATGTTCTCCTGTTTTATGTGATCCTGTAAAAAAGTACCCATCAAAATCTTCTTCCAAAATTTCTTGTCCCAACCTACCATCTCCAACAACACACTGAAAAACATCTTCTGGAACACCTGCTTCAAACAAATACTTTTCGAATTGTTTCCCTGTTAACGTGGCATATTCAGAAGGCTTGTACAAAACAGCATTTCCAGAAACCAATGCATATAAAAATACATTATAACCAACATTGTATGGGAAATTCCAAGCCGAAATATTCGCAATTACCCCCAAAGGTTCGTATACAATTTTTTCATGTGTACTTCCTGAGTCTACCAATATTTCTTCGGATAGCCATTTCAAAGCATTCCTATTTAAGTGATCTATTCTATTTTGAGCACCTTCTATCTCATTAAGAGACTGTTGAATTGGCTTCCCCGTTTCTTTAGTTAAAAGAGCAGCCAATTCTTCCCTGTTATCTTGAATCAATTCCCCAAAATAAAGGATACAATTTAGACGCTCTTCTATCGAACGTTTTGCCCATTGTTTTTGCCCATTTTTAAGAGATATTAGCTTTGTTTGCAATTCCTCTTTTGAATGTTCTTTCAATTCAGTGATAATTTCACCAGTAGCAGGGTTTATTATTTTCATTTTTAGTGTTTAAAGTGTAAAAGAAAGGCTTCGTACAATTTATGAGCATCTATCAAATCCTCTTCTAGGGTATGAAAAAACTCAGGATGCCATTGCACTCCCATAACTTTTCCTTCTGGTTCTTTCGTATATCCAAAAGCCTCTATCAGATTATCATTCGAATAAGCATAAACCTCTAAATTTTGACCCAAATCCTTTATTGCCTGATGATGAACTGTATTCACATAAGGCTTTTTTTCGCCTGCATACAACTGATCAAAATATTTCCCTTGTTCAAATATAATTGGATGCTTAATCGTATCATATAATTCTGCTGAACGATGGTCCTTTACATTTGATTTTTGAGTTAATGTATCTTGATATAAAGTTCCTCCAAAATAGACATTCATCAATTGAAACCCTCTGCATATTCCAAAGATAGGTTTGGAATTTTTAACAGCGTAATCTAGGATTTTCAATTCAAATTGATCTCTATATGCATCTCCTTTCCAGTTTCCTATTGGTGTTTCTTTATACGTTTCAGGCGCCAAATCACTTCCTCCTTGCAAAATAAACCCATCCATTTCCTCCAGAATATCCATTAAAAATTCTTCTTTCACATCAGGAATTAAAACGGGTAGTATCCCTTTACGGGTCACATAATTGGCCATATCATTTTCCAAATAATTCAATGACTTTGGACCAAAAACCGCTCTTTTACTATCAGGGTACATAAAACAAGATGAGATACCTAATTTAATCATAACTTAAAATTATAAGGCAAGTTTATAAATATTTGTAAAATCTTCTCTAGTCACAGGTTTTGGGTTTGATGGATGACAAAAATCAGCTTCAGCCAAAATAGCCAATTCATTTATATGCTTAGATTCTACTCCAATTTCAGAAAGTTTTACAGGCATATTCAAACGACTGTTTAATTCAAACAAATGAAAAACCAATTGATTTCCTTTCCCTCCTCCCAAACCAAAAGCGGTTGCCATTTTTTCAAATCGCTGTTCACAACCTTTGTAGTTAAAATCCATTCCATATGGTAAATTGACTGCATTGGCCAATCCATGATGTGTATCTAACAAGCTAGACAGTGGATGTGCCAAACTATGCACAACTCCCAATCCTTTTTGAAAAGCAACCGCTCCCATTAATGAAGCCAATAACATTTTGGATCTAGATTCAATATCTGGATTTTTAGTTGCTTTTACTATAGAATCCGCAATAAGAGAAATTCCCTCCAAAGCAATACCATCGCACATTGGATTGAATCCTTTTGCCAAATACGCTTCCATATTATGTGTCAAGGCATCCATACCTGTGGCAGCAGTTATAAAAGCGGGTAGTTCCATAGTAAGCATTGGATCTGCAAATACAATATCTGCCATTAATTTAGGGTGAAAAAGAATTCGTTTTTTCTTCGTTTTGTCTTCCGAAATAATAGCACTTCTTCCTACTTCACTACCTGTTCCAGCTGTAGTAGGAACTGTAATAAAATGCGGAACTGCTTCCGTTACATATTTGTCACCACCAATCAAATCATCGTAATCAAACAGGTCTCTTTTATGGTTCACTCTTAGCACAATTGCTCTTGCAACATCTATCGCTACACCACCTCCAATGCCAATAACACAATCTCTTTTGGTTTCATGAAACATATCTCCACCTTTCAAGACATCGGATTTAACCGGGTTTTTATGCATCTCTTTAAAAACTTCAGTATACAACCCATTTTGATCAAGATTTTTTTGAATATTTTTAAAAAATGATAGCTCAGAAATAGTAGCATCCGTAACTAACAAAGGATTTTTCAATTTATGTTGTTTAAGGTAACTCGCAAGCTCATTAATAACGCCTGCACCAAATCTAATTGGTGTTGGAAAATTAAACCCGTACGTTTTATGAATATCAATCATGTTTTTATCTATTATATTATTTCAAAATATCTTTTTCTTTCCCAGTCTGTAACTTGAGAAGAAAACTGCCTCCATTCCCACTCTCTTGTTTTTGTAAAATGAGAAACAAAAGTCTCTCCAAAAATTTCTTTGGCTATTTTAGAGTTTTTCATTTTTAAAGAAGCCTCCAGTAAATTCGTTGGAATCACACCGTTGGTATAATCTTCATAACCATTTCCTTTGGTCGGTTCTATTTCCAGTTTTAATTTGTGTTTTATTCCATACAATCCACTTGCCAATGAAGCTGCCATTGCCAAATAAGGATTCGTGTCAGAACCTACAACACGATGTTCAATTCTAGTTGCTTTTTCTCCTGGAATTAATATTCTTAACGCAGTCGTTCTATTGTCAATTCCCCATGTCAACGTAGTAGGTGCCCAAGCTCCTTCGACCAACCTTTTGTAACTATTAATAGTTGGAGCAAACATTGGTAATATTTCAGGAAGACATAAAAGTTGTCCAGCGATATAACTCTTCATTAATTCACTCATCTTATCACCTGAATTGACATCATAAAAAAGGTTTCTTTTCTTTTCAATATCCCAAAGACTTTGATGAATGTGCCCACCACAACCAGGAAGCTGACTTGTTTGTTTTGCCATAAAACTTGGTAAGATTCCATGCTTGAAACCGATTTCTTTGGTTGAAGATTTAAATAGAACAGCCCTATCAGCTGCTTCCAAAATATCACTATATTGAATTGCTGCTTCTGCCACCCCTGATCCCGTTTCAGTATGAAGCCCTTCTAGAGGAATACCAAATTCTCCTTGTAAATCAAATAGGTCTGAAAAATAAGCATCATTCTCTGCGAGTTTTAGCATAGAATACCCAAACATACCTGAAGTCAATGGCTGTAAGTCTTGAAAGTTTTTATCTTTCAACGTATTTGTAGTTTCTTTATAATTGAACCATTCAAACTCTTGTGAAAACATAGGTTTCAAACTTTCATCTTCAGCTTCAGCTATTATTTTTTTCAACAAACTTCTTGGACAAACCTCCAAATCAGCAGCTGTATCACTACTAAAATCTGCCAAAAAGAAAGGAATATCATTCTCCCAAGGAATTGTTCTATAAGTTTCAGGATCTATTCTTACATCCATATCTCCGTATCCTGTGTGCCAACCTGTAATTTCAGAATTATCATAAGAACCATCATTCACATCCCAACCAAATACAACAGAGCAAAAACTAAATCCAGAGTCCAATGATGAAATAAATTTATCTCGATGCATGATTTTTCCTCTAAGCACACCATCAATATCTACAATGGCTACTTTTACTTTATTGTGTTTGCTCTTTTTTAACAGTGTTACCAATTCTTGTTTATTCATAATTTAAAGAGTTACATTTTTTTATTTAGAAACAATAAGAAATAAAGATAAGAAAGTCCTACTATGCCAAAAAATATGACTGCCAAAGACAAATTATAATAGGTCATTGATACTAAAGCTATAGACGCTATTGTCAAAGCAACAGCTGGAAACCATGGAAATAAAGAAACTTTAAAAGGCCTTTTTAAATTAGGTTCATTTTTTCTAAGGGCAAAAAAAGAGAGCATTGAAACAATGTATAAACTAAGCGCTCCAAAACAAGCAATTGTTATAATCTCTGCAGTTTTCCCCGTTAAGAGTGTAACAATCCCAACAAGCATATTTACAATCAACGCATTTGTTGGTGTCCTAAATTTAGCTTGTATCTTCCCTAAATACTTTGGGGCATAGCCAACTCTACCAAATTCAAAAGTAGCTCTGCCGCCTGCCAAGATAATACCATGAAAAGAGGCTATCAAACCTAACAATCCGATTCCAACTAATAATTTATAAAGGATATGTGTACTGTCAATGATTTGCGACAATGCCAAAGGAAGTGGAGAATCTGAGGCCACAGTACTTCCTTCTGGATAAACAATTGCTTCCCACCCTCCAACACCTACTGAAGCTGTAAAAGTAAGAATACATAAAATTACCAATGTCGAAATTGCGGAGCCAAAACCTATTAAAATACTTCGTTGCGGATTCACGGCTTCTTCTGCAACATTGGCAACTCCTTCAATAGCTAAGAAAAACCAAATTGCAAAGGGTATTGCCGCAAACACTCCTGAAACCCCATGTGGTAATGGATTTAACTGAAGATTGCTAACTTCAAATTCTGGCAATGCAACTCCTGCAAAAATCAATAATTCAATCACTGCAAAAATGGTTATAACCAATTCAAAAGAGGCAGCAAGTTTGACCCCCAATATATTTATTATTGTAAAAATTAAATAAGCACCTATTCCAAATACCAATAAATGAACTGAAGGATATAGCAAATTTAAATAAGCTCCAATAGCAGCAGCAATTGCAGGTGGGGCAAAAACAAACTCAATATTCTGACTAATTCCTGCTATGAATCCCAAATGTTTTCCCAACCCTCTGTTTGCATACTCAAATGCACCTCCTGCCTTTGGTATGGCGCACGCCATTTCTGTATAGCAAAAAGTAAAAGTGACATACATAATAATGATAAAAAAAGTAGCAATAGCCAAGCCATATGTTCCGCCTTCAGCCAAACCTAAATTCCATCCGAAATACATTCCCGAGATTACATACCCAACTCCAAGCCCCCATAACATTAAAGGGCTTAAAACTTTTTTTAATTTCACATCACTCATATTTCTAAAGTATTATTATGGTTGACTTTAGCACAAACTTACTGAAACCAACATGTTTACAGTGTGATTAATTGCTTATTTTTAAAATATCAGAAAACAAACCTAAGTTAACGAATAATTAAAGAATAAACATACCGCTCAGATAATTTTAATAGCTTAATTTTGGATTAAATAAACTAGAAGATGAAAATAGATCAAAAAGATTTGATAATATTAAAGCTTTTGCAAGAGGACTCTAATATTAGCAATAAGGAGATTGCGGCTGCCACAGGACTTACGAACACACCTGTATTTGAGCGTATTAAAAAACTAAATTTGATGAAATTGATTAAGAAAAAAGTATTTATTCTTAATCGTAAAAAATTGAATTTAAACTTAATGGTTCTGGTTTCCATTGTCATAGACAAACACTCTGAGGAATGTGCTCTTAATTTTATGAAGACTGTAAAAACAATGAGAGAAGTGGTTGAGTGTTTTCATACTACAGGCTCTTTTGATTTTCACTTGAAAGTTTATGTAAGAGATATTGACCACTATCATGAATTTAATTTAAAAAAGCTAGGAGCTATTAAAAACATCAAACATGTGCAAAGTCATTTTGTTATGAAAGAAGTTGTAAACACCACAAGCCTTCCTTTGTCAATTGAGGATTGACTTCCTTTATTTTTGATACAAATAAACTTGCTCCAATGCTGAATTGCCTTGAAGTATTTCTATTGTTTTCTCTGCATTCCAAGCAGGTAAATCAAATTGATGCGTTACAATTTTTGCGCCTTTTTTCAATTCGTTTTCCAGTTTTAACGAAATCTCACCCAAAGCATTTCTTGTCAAAAAAAGAATTACGGCATCTACTTCTGAAATATCTGCTTTATAAAAATCATCTGTTTTAATTTCTATTCGATTTGAAAAACCTGAATTTTCAATATTAACACGTGCATCTTCAATAGCCTTTGGGTTGACTTCATAGCCTATGCATTTTACATTTGCCATAGCACAGGCCTGAATTAAATTTCTAGCATCACCACATCCCAAATCAACAACAATATCTCCATCCTTTAGGTTTAATAGTTCTAGTTTTTTTAAAACAACTTCCTGAGGTGTTGAAAAATAGGGATCATTTGTTCTTTCTTTCATACAATTGCACAAACTTATTTAGTTTCTTTATTTTTCTTCAAGAAAATAAAAATCATTCCAATAATCATAAATGGAATACTTAAAACTTGCCCCATATTGATCATCATTTCATTTTCAAAACCGACTTGGTTTTCTTTATAAAATTCAATTAAAAACCTAGCTAAAAATAACAAGATCAAAAAGACACCAAAAATAAATCCATGTTGTCTTTTTCCTTTTTGGGATCTGTATATAAACAACAACACTGCAAAAATCAAAAAATAAGCAAAAGCTTCGTAAAGTTGTGTAGGGTGTCTTGGAATTAAATCATCTCTTTGAAAGATCACTCCCCAGTTACCGTTAGTGGGTTTTCCATAAATTTCAGAATTCATAAAATTCCCCAACCGAATAAACGCGCCTGTTACAGGAACTGCAATTGCGACTCTATCGAACACCCAAAATAAATTTGTTTTGTATTTTTTGCAATACAAACCTATTGCTGTTAAAACGCCAATGGCTCCACCATGACTTGCCAAACCTTGAAATCCAATAAACTTGTAGGTTTCTCCTATTTTTTTTATGGGAATTAAAACTTCAACTAAATTATGAGAATAATACTCAAAATCATAAAACAAACAATGTCCCAACCTAGCACCCAAAACTGTTCCTATAAATATATAAGTCGAAAGTTTTTCTAAATTTTCAACTGGAACTCCTTCCTGCTTATAAATTCTTTTTACGATTGACAAACCCAAAAGTAAACCTATAACAAAAAAAAGTCCATAATATTTCAAAGGAAATGTATCCGTAATCCAATAAATCACTGGATCTACATTCCAAATTACTGTAGTATCTATCATTGATTTTTACTCATTTTTTTTTAAAGATATAAAAAAGGAATGAGCTCACAACCTTTAAAGACAAAACTTCATGCTTCCTATATTTGCCAATTTTGTAAAGCGTCTTTCAAAATAATTTCAGGCCCTATAGTTGAAATGGCAGTTTCTTGTTCTTCTTCGATTTTACTCATTCTAGACAAGTCAATTAAAACTGTATTTGTTTCCAAACATTCTTCATAGCTAGTATCTTCACCAGATTTCACACGAACTTGCAAATTGTTTTTTATTGCTTCTGTATAAACCTTCCTTACCTCTTTCGAATTTTTACAATAAACGATTACATAAGGCTTTAACTTAACACGTGTATTAAAAACCTGACCTACCTTATTATAATTCATCATATCAAATAAATTAGACCCACCAGTTTCGACTTGGTCGCGATCAATTTCTCCATGAAGTCCATTTAAGAAATCATATAAATTATGCATTCCAACCACGACCAAATTATCTGATATCACAACCTTTCCCGAAAGATCAATATCAGTATTCGTTTTAATCTTGACCTGTTCTTTCAAGTCTTTTATCGGAAATGTATCTATCGTAGATTCAAGTCTGTCAAATGTCTTATGTACTTCAATACAAATACTTCCATTGGCGTTTTCATAACAAACAGATGCATGAATATCTCTCCATAGATTTTCAACATTCGTTAAAGTAATTATTTTTGACTGTTTTGCCTGTATTTCATCAGGGAATTTATCACAATAGGCACAACTATTCCCTTTCGAAGTTTTTCTTAAAACTTGATGGCTGTCATTCGTTATTTCCAACTCAACCCGCAAAACGGATTCGGTTATACTATAGACCAAAAGCTTGTAAATCTCATTCTCCAATTTCTTTGGTGTATCATAAATAGTACGATCATAATACCAACCGTAGTCAACTCCAATTCGAAACAATCCTAAATTTGATTTATCAGATTCTTCTTGTACAAACACTTCTCTATCTTTCAGAATGACTTGCACTTGATCTATAGTCAAACTCCAATTTCTCGAAGGACTATTTCTATTACCGCAAAAAAACACAGCCTCATTTCCTTTTAAACTCCCACGATAAATAGAACTTAATGTTCCGACTGTTAGGACTTTTATTTCATTTCTTTCTGACATCATTTTTTACTGTTTTATTTTAAACCACTAACACATTTTCATCTGACTTTACACGATGCTTACATGTTCCTTTTTCCCAATCAATGCGAGTATCATTTTGCAAAAACAACATTTCTTTTGGCGTCAAATCTTTTGATAACATTTTAGAAATTAAATCTCCAAGAGTTGGTATAAATTTCCCTCCCCAGCCAGCAGTATAAACTACTATGTTTTTATTATTTGGAACTGTATCTGGTACATAATCCAACATCAATTCTCGCTCTGTTTTCGATAGTGCTATCAAACATGAAGAAGGGTAAGAAACCTTTGGCTCCAAACCGGGCATGTTATTTTTCACCCAGTCTGTAGTATATCCTAAACTAACAGGACTCGGTTTCATTGTATATTCTGACGGATCGTCAATAATAGCATCTGCAATCGCAGGAGCAACTCTAACATATCCTGGATGTGACCATTTTACTTCATTAAATCCATAAAAAACATTTGTATCTGCAGGCTCTTGAAAAACATACCAAGTCGTTGATATTTCTGCTGTTTCATAATTTTCTACCTTATAATAAGCAGAAGACATTTCCCATAAATCAATATCAACCTTCAATCCAAAATTGCAAACAACATCATTTACAAACGGCCCCGCAGTAATTGCCAATTGTTTGGCAGCATAAAAGCCTAATTTTTCATTTGTTTTTTCATCCTCTGCAGCAAGCTCAATACTTCCGTTTTCCAAAGAACGAATAGCAGTTACTTTTGTAAAGTCTTTGAGTGTAACATTGTTGTGTTTTTTCAACTCTCTTAACAAAAACTCCTGGGTAGCATCAATATTTAAAATACCTCCATCTGCCTGAAAAAACCCACTGTATTCTTCTGGTATATCTTTAAAATTAAAATCTTTCATGATGATCTGTCCATTTGGTAACGGTGTATACTCTATTCCTAAAATATCCATAACTTCAATTGCCGCTTCCACACTTCCTTCTGATGATGATGTATTGGGGTCTCCGAACCAAAGCGAACCAACTTGATCTAACAATTCTTCTCCTGAAAGCTCATTAAATTCTAACCACTGATCCAAAGCCACCAAAGCCATTTCTGCCATTGAAACAGTTTCGTATTGCACTCTAAACTGCCTAGACTTCCCTGCAGAACTACTGTTTTCATTTACAAAGCTGTATTGCTCCAATACTAGAATTTTCTTAGTCGGATCTTGCTTATTTATATAATATGCAGACGACAAACCTACGGGGCCTCCACCTACAATAATTACATCATAATCATCGATTTTATTCTTACCACTCATACCTTTTTATTTTCTCTTAAAATTGAATTTATTTTTTCTACTTGTTGACATTATAAACGACTCCCAATGCATCAATATCCGACCCTGAACGACCACAAAATGCTGTTATCGCCATATCGTTTGGTTTTTTATATACGCATGAATGTTCTGTATCTATATTTCCACAAGTAAACAATGTACTGCATTGCGTTGCTATCTTTATTCCTACTACACGACCACTGACCAACATTTTAGGATCATAGCAAACTTCAAATGAAGAAATCTCACATTTTTTCAATAAAATACTTTTAGGAGGAAATTCCGAAAGACTTGGTGTTCCATATAATTTCTTACCTCCTATTCTGTAATCAAAAGCTATTGCAACGATTCGAGATTTAACTCCTTCTTCTTTGAACCAAACAGAAATCTCTTCGATATCTGCATGATTGGTATTTGCGTCATTAAAAAACTGACCACCAACACCTCCAATCGGGCCATCCAACATTCCAGAAGAACTTCCTACAAAAGGGTAAAATTCTGGACTAATTATAGGTGTTATACCTAAAAATTCATTCAATACAGATTCTGCTGTACAAAACGCTCCTTCAATCCATGCTTGATCATTAGAATAAGCAGAACCAACGATAAATATATTTGCATCAACATCTCCTTCTATCAACTGAGAAGGTTTCCGTATTTTATCCATCACATCATTGATATCATAACTTGGCGCCCATGCATGGTAACCAGCTCCAAAAGGTTTTAATGACCAGTCCATAAAAACAGTTTCTATCGGCTCTGGCACTTTCGTCATAAGAGCATCATGTCCAAAATGAATTTTTGCCAATTGTTTTCTCAACATATTCACCATATCAGTTGGTGCCTTAACAGGCCCATTTAAAGGCTCTGTATCTTCTGAAAGTGGAATATCACGAGTCAATCCTCCATTTTTTTCCATTTCACGCCAAAAATAGATGTATTGCATATCATCATAACTACCTAAAATTCCATAACGCTTTTCTTCTGAAGTCCCATTATTTCCAAAATAATAGACTTGTCGTATTGGCAAATCTGTAATCGTAGGACCAAAAGCAGGTTCATTATCACTACTTACTAAATCTGGTGCATACGTTGCATCTAACCACCATTCTGTATCAAAAAACATTGCTATTTTGTAAGATGGTTGCTTGATAACTGATTCTATATACAAGGGTACCTTTCCTTCGTTCAGAATATTCACAAAATTCTTTTCAGAAGTTTGATAACTTGTTCCTTCAGCTACAATTTCTAGCGATTCTCGTGGCATAGCCAAAAAAGAATAATCTGTAATTCCTCTATCTGAAGCCTGTTTTGGGTTTTCCCTCGTAGCAGTTTTAAAATGTGTTACTTTGGCTACTTTGTCATAACTGATACTATGTAATTTTGTATTGGGATGGTAATTAAAAGTAATATTTTTTACTTTGCATAATTCTCGAATTTCTTCAAAAAGAGCTTTGAATATTGTAGACATTCCTGTGGACAAAGTTTTGAATTTCCCTCCAGGAGCAAACTCACTGTTATAAACAATAGCATCTGCCGTATTCCAATTTATTACATTGGAAGTATAACCACCTCCATCATCGGCATACTGATAGGCTTCTTCTCCAAAATTATCATACATGGCATCCCAATACCCTACATTTCTAACCGGAATCCCTCCACTATAGGCCGAATTAACAGCTCTACTTAACATTCCTTCTTGATAATATCTCAACTGTTCAATTCTAGTTTTTGGACTTGCTCCATTAAAAATATTAGTCGCCAAATCATTAAAAACCGCATCTGGATTGTCTTTTCTAAATTTTGTATAGTACCTGGTAGGATCTTCTGCAATAGCCTCTCCATAAACATTTTGCCCTCTTAAATAAAAAAGGGGGTTCTTAGTCGTATTAAAGTCAACACTTAAACTTTTCAAATTAAGCGCATCAATTACCGTAGAAACCAACCTATGACCAGAACCTTCGGGCTCGTTTTTATCCCACTGTAAATACCGCATTCCTCCAACTTCTATGTAAGAATTTTCAGGGTTATTATCAGAATGATACGTACATATTCGTCCAGCTGCTGCACGAGTTCCCTTATCTTCTTTTACAAAATCATA
>Ga0105356_10000091_pt1 | contig 70525 bp, 97 predicted proteins | sample GOMGulsemesocosm_3_FD_83502 | JGI IMG/M metagenome (GOLD analysis project Ga0105356, IMG submission 83502) | Methane-oxidizing microbial communities from mesocosms in the Gulf of Mexico - GOM9D Gulf of Mexico | ecosystem: Environmental > Aquatic > Marine > Cold seeps | place: Gulf of Mexico...
CATCAAAGCAATTCCAAAGCTCACAAATAATCAAAAGCATTTAGTTAGCACTAAGCTCAATACCGAATTAAATAGCGATGAAACTGGCAGTTTGATCGATAGATGTAAAAATGAAGATGAAATCGGTTGCCCTTATTGCGGTTCGCTAGCTATCGGAAAGTGGGGTTTTGTTTCCAATCTCCAGAGTTACAAATGCAAAGAAAAGGCTTGCGGTAAAACCTTCAATGCACTAACAGGAACGCCCTTAGCAAGATTAAGATACCGAGAAAGGTGGCAAACTAACTTAGATTGCATGACAGATGCCTTACCTATTTGGCGTGTCGCTGAAGAATTAGGTGTCGCGGTATCAACGGCCTTCCGTTGGAGACATCGTTTTCTTAAAGCTCCGACACAATCCAAAGTTTCTGAAGTTGCGGGTGTTATCGAAGCAGATGAAATGTTTTTTCCTACCAGCCTAAAGGGGCATCGTAATATTGAAGGTAGACCTCCTAGAAAGCGTGGCGGCATGGGGAGTGCGAAAGAAAAAGGCGAGCGAGTTCCTGTGTTGATCGTCCGAGACAGAAGCGGTGGTTTATCTGACTTTGTGTTGAAAAATAACACTAAAAAAGAAATTCATGCCGCACTAAAACCAATTATTAATGAAGATTCGATTCTTTGCTCTGATGGTGCAATGGTCTATAAATCGTTAGCCAAAGAAATTGGTATTAAACACTATCGTTGCATCATTTCCCAAGGAACTCGCGTTATTGGTGAGGCATTTCACATCCAGGGCGTTAATGGTTATATGGGACGGTTCAGATCATGGATGGCACGTTTTAATGGAGTTAACAGCAATTACCTTGCGAATTATCTGGGATGGATGCGAGCAATGGAAGGTATTAAAAAAAATGGCGGGTTAAATCTGAGCTTGTTAATGGGTTCGGTGTTACATATAAATAATCAGACTGAGATGTAAAAACCATCAAAGCAAAAGCAGTGTGGCCTAGTGGTGCGCTAGATAAGCGCTGATCGATAAAATATGTGATTAGTTATCCTTGCAATCAAATCAAAACGATTAATTATGAAACTGATCACCTACAAATAAGACTCTACAAAAAACTCCCATTACAGGCGCTTACTTAGTATTAAGTGGACAAATTTAATATTATTTAGGGAGTCATCCCTGCCTATGGAGGTCAAAATGAAAAATTTAATAACTACTATCGCTACAATAGCTATCGCAACAATAACTACAGTTGGTATTGAGACAATCCATCACAGGATGGCGTGTATTAAGGTTGTTAAGCCTAAAATGCTTGTGACTCATATTCCAACGCCTAGTTATAGAGATTCGACTAGTAGCATGCGTATAGATCCTATTGATTCTATGCGCTATCTAAGTGAGGTGAATAACGCTGAACTAGATGTTATTAGAGCATCTCTTGGCTATAAGGTTGTTGAATCTATTGATATAGCATTTAAAAAGGGAAATATGATTATATCTCCTATTTATAGTTAATAGTAAAGTCATGTAGACTTTAAACGCAACTTACTAAACCAACAATATTTTTATTGTTGGTTTTTCTTTTTTGGGTCAGATAGTTTTGAGTGTATTTAGAAAGGCCAACAACTAACGAGAATAGAGCTTAATCAATTCATGAAAGCGTTTAACGATTATACGCCTGAACCTGAAAGTTACGCGCACAAGTTCAATGAACTTTGGCAGAAAAAGAAAATGGACGAATCTTTTAATCTGATTGATAAAGAATCGGACGGAAATATAGTAGTTTCTTGGCTCAAGGAATTCGATAATCCGTTTAGCTCTCAATTAGCTGAAGCCGGACATGAAGAAACATTAGATCTTATTATTGATTTGCAAGATGACTTTCTAGCAAAGCTAACAGGGACTCATGGAGACTATCAAAATGACACACCGCCACTAATTAAGAGGCTTATAGCCTTTTACGGCAAAAAAGGAACGGAAAACTTACTGACTGGTTTACTCCATAAAGTATAATTCAAATAACTAAACACTCTCATTTGAGAGTGTTTTTCTTTTGCAAAGCCATCAATCCAATATCTCCCATTTACAAACCTATTTAAAATTGAGAATATTAACTTAATTAAATAACAGGACAAATTATGGATTTTCAAGAAGCTTTTAATACGTTTAACGCGAACATCGAATTATCTTTACATGATAATGACGGCGACGAAGTCGTAATCGATAACGCTCAAGAGTATTTTGATTTTGATGAAGGTAAAGCCGAAACAGCATGGGTTGAATTTTTAGAAGAAAACAATCTTGAAACTGGACTTCAAATTACACTTGAAGTTGCCCTTAAAGGTGAAACTTATGAAGGTGTAGCGCTATGTGATATCTTCAATGATATTACCATTATGTCTTGGCATAACGGACATACATCTCAGTTCAAAAAGCAATTTGATGAATTAGAAGACAAGAAAGGTTTTTTAAACTACATTTCAGATGACTCTAAACGAGTAAATATTTTGGAATATTTAGTTGAAGCAGCTTACTAGTCTTTAATAAACTTAAAACCCAATCATTTGATTGGGTTTTTTTGAGGTGCTTACAAAGAACTCTAGTTTTGAGAGGTTAACAACATAATCTTCTCTCGCAGGTTAGGATGTCTTTCACCAACAGTCTCCAGCATATCAGAAACAGACTCTATTCCCTTTTTCATAAACTTATCTGATAACTCATATTTAGCATCTGAGAATGCCTCATAGCGAGCATCTGATTCAATATTAAGCTTCTCTGCAATCAGTGTTATCTTTTCATCAATAGCAATACGTGACGCCATGCTCGTAGATTTAGTATTCACAATAGACAATGCATCATCAATCAACTTACTAAGCTCGATAGACTCAGGACACTTACCAGGAATATCTATTTGCATTTCATCATGCTCTAATTCCTTCAACTCAGGACGCTCAACTCTAACACCCATAAAACGAGATAAAGTAGTTTTAACCCAGTGACCTTGAAGACTCGATTGCAATAACTCCATCAACTGATAACTCGTAAATTGCAGAGTCAATAAGCTTGATGACGATGTAAAGCGGACTTCGCCATAATCACTAACGTTATCGACACCAAATGAGAATTCCATCTGAAAATAGCTATTTACACTTCTTGCATCACCGAAAAAGTATTCTGGAGAACCCTGCGGATTCCCAATTTTCAACATCCCACTAGCAATCTGTGCATTTTTGAATCGCTTCATTTGTTTTTGATCAGCGTGATGATTTAATTGTTTCTGAATTAATGCTTTTTCATCTTCAGAGCAATATTCATAATATTTACCCAATAATTCTTCTAGGCCAGATTTCTTCTTGTATGAAGCATAAAGTTCAAAGAAGCTCTTAAAATAAGATTCAACTTTATTAGTCTTATACTCTAACTGCAATGTTTTAGAAAGGTTCTGGATGTAACCCGTCACACTGCTTATGATCTCTGTCTTTATATGATGCACATCTTTTTCAAGATGTTCGCGTACCAACTCTAAATCAAAGTCGAAACCCTGAGAACTGTAGCGAGATAAACTCCCTAGTGCTTTAACCAACTGCTCTTTGTTTGTTTTGTTTAACCTTACATCAGGGTCTAATAATATCTGTGCTTGCGCTAAAGCCGTTCGAATGGCAGTTTGCGCATCCTCGATTGCTTCTTTTACCGAAGTGTCATATTGGTCTTCTGGCGTAATAGACGGGATGTAAGCATCAACAGAGCTACCATTTAACTCGGTAAATGTGATGGGCTGACCTTCATACTTTGATACGTTAAACATCGCATCACTGAGCTCACGCTGACTGATCAAGGTTTTAAAATAAAGATTATCAGTATCAGGAACCCAATCACCTTCACTATTTTTCTTAGCCGGACAAACAGTTAATTCTTGAGCACAATCTGATTTTACGTGAGAACCAAATAAATGTTGTTTATCAAACTTAACAGGAGATAACTGAATAAAGGAAAATGCTCTTGAATTGTTTCCATCTTTAGATAGTTGCCGTTCAGTATCTACAGCCCTTAGCTTCTCTTGTATCGCCTTAACTTCAACTAACGCGGATGCTGAGACAGAAACCTGCTTACAAGCCAATGCGTTTTTTATTATTGTCGATAAACTCATTCTATATTCCCCTAACTATCGTTGTTCTGCTTCATTAACGAACTTATTATCCATTGTAAAGGGCTCCATGTCATCAGGAACCTCTCTAAACGAACGTGTCAATTCCACAAACGTCTCTTCAGAGATATATGGTTCCTCCGAACTTACTCTTTTGGCGCTAGGAGACCTCAAAATGCAATGACTCTTTGTCGACCTAAGAACATAGTTGTCTCCGTGAATCATAATTTGAGATGGGTAACTATGCCCTTCTTGATGTATCAATGAACCTACTTGCAATAATGATAAGTCTACTTTTTTAAAAAATGCTACTTTAGCCATGACCCTTGCCCTGTTCAATTTGTTAACTTGAAATTATCTTAATGATTTATTTGTCTTAATCAACCTGTTTTGCCCAAGAGAATAGATATATTTTTTGAAAAATAAAACAACACCTCTTTAAAATCCCCGACCACCCTCCTATGTAAAAATGAATTATTCATTAAATAAAGGTACTTTTATGATCTGCCCAAGTTGTGAGCTTGCAATCGACGAAGATAAGTTAGAAAAAGATAATGTATTATCAGGCGACGTCTTCGACTGCGACATATGCCAAGAAGAGTTAAAGTATTTTACAAACAAAGATGGAAAATACAACTCCCCAAGAAAAGTGGAGTTAGCCTAAAAAACAAAAGCAGCTATATAGCTGCTTTAATATTGTATTCAGAAAACCAATTCCCTTGACGCTAAGCGATCATAGAGAATGAAAACCATTCAGAGATTTCATCCACCTTTTTATTTGCATTTTGATTGCACAAATCAGAAGGGATCAAATACACCATTTCTCCTTTGATTTTTGCATAAATAGCACCACCTCTGGCATTCCCTCCACCTCGACCATGGACAACTTGAAAACCTTCAATGTCTGATAAAACATACTCACGAGTTATTGTTCCCACAATCCTCTTTTCAGTAACGGCCAATTTATTATCTAAACGAGAAAAACTTAACCTAACACTTTTCTGAATGAGAAGCCCCACAGATAAAACCAAAGTGACTATCGAAAAATCAACAATCTTCATATTATGTTCTCCAAAGATCCCCCCAAAAATGAAAAGAACTATTAAGCATATAAATAAAGAAAATATACACTTAGGGAAGCTATTAACCGTCATCATATCTTCTGTTTTAGAAGTTTTTATAGACACAAATTACCCTGTTTTTTAATGTTTTCTGACATTAAACTAAGTACGCTCAATACCTAAAAACAAGATCTAAAATCCAAAGCAAACTTTAAACCTCTCCGCACCTATTGATTACTTGGTCACTTCGTGTACCCTTGCGCAATAAAATTATAGGATATTTTTTTTACATGAGCCATCAGGACGAAAAAGAGCTTCATAGACCATCCAAAGAAGAGTAAGGCAGAACACGCCCCTACACCAAAAAACCTTTGGACGTATATAATTACGATAATTACCGGAGAATACCTTGAAGAATTTACCAGAGAATATACTAACCCAAGCAGAACTACCAGTACCTGGAGAAGGGTATAGTTTATATTTTTCATTTGAAACGGTTACCGTAGAAATAGCAAAAAAATGGCTAAGCGAGAATAAAAAGAAACAACGCCCCATTAGTGAAAAAACGGTCATTCAATACTCAAACCAAGTCAAAAAGTTAATTTGGTCATTTGCAAATGGCGAATCTATAAAATTTGACGATGAAGGCCTCGCCGATGGGCAGCACCGCCTTTCTAGCGTAGTATCATCAGGGCAAAGCTGCACATACCTTGTCATCCGAGGATTAAAATCTAACCAAATCGAATCCATGGATCAGGGTAAAAAAAGAAATTTAACTGACATTATGAAAATCTATGATGTTGAACCGATAAAAGGAATATCCAACTCGATTCTAGCATCCGTGTTAAATGGTATCTATGTTTCGAGATTCTATGCCTCCACTAACCGTCCAGAATCTAAATCCTTAAGAGTAGACAGTTTAAGAGGAAGTGCTCCATCTCCAGTAGAGTTGTACAGGTTTTTAGAGGCAAACCCCTCGATAATTAAAAGATTAGCCAAACTGAAAGATAAAGATCTAACAAGCATCAGAAACCACGCAGGACTTGCACCTAGCTTAGTGGGCTGGTTCTTGGCCGACATTATCGACGAGAAAATAGCGGACGATATTCTCCTGACTATGCAAGACTGTGTCCCTCAAACCGAACAAGGCAAAAAGTGCCCTGCATTCATATTGTTTAAGCATATTCAACAAGCCAAAGCAAATGAAGTCACCATTCCAAAACATCTATTCCCAGGTATGTGGCTATGGACTGTAGATAAAATGGTTCGCGGCGCTAGCCCTCTAAAACTAGATATACAACAGGCACACATGCCTGGTCAAGGGCATGAAGGCTCCGCAATGCTAACTAAAACGCTTAACGATCTTAGGGACGTAAAATAACGAATAGCTTTTAAACTAAAACCCAAGCGCTACAAACGAGTGTAAATCTACTTGTAGCGCCCTATTTTGAGAATGCTGTTAACTAAAATAAGACAGGTTTCCAAATTGGAAACCATTTAGGCTTTGCACTTTATGATAATTTCATTATCATAGCCCTACTTAATTAGAACAACGAAACAAAACAATTTTAAAAGGCAGAACGAATATGAACTTTTCAATACGAATATATTACCGAAGATACATGACGTAGCCTCCTGCCATTTAAGCGTGCAGGAGGAAAACTCCTGGGCGCAAACAGAATACCTTTATCGGTAGCCCAGTCTTAGTATTGGGCTTTTTTTTGCCCGTCTATCTCCAAGATAAAACAGGTAATAAAAATGAAAACTGATAATGGCATTAACCAAAACTTAAAGTCTCTAAATACTGAAAACACCAAACTTGATGTGTTGGCACTGCTTTTACACACCCAAAAATCGAATGTGTGTAAGTTGCAGCAAAAGACAGTGGGAAGCGTTTCTCTCGAAAAGCTTAAAAAATTCGCTGAGGCAGTTGGAGGGGAGTTTAGCGCACAGATCAAACTCCCGAACGGTGAGATTGTGACGATTTAAAATAAACAACGGAGTTACTGGGCATTGGCGAGCCCCCCTGACTGTAAATCAGGCGTTTCTATACTGTGCAAGTTCAACTCTTGCTAGCTCCACCAATTACAAAAGTTAGATGGCCTGTAGCTTATTGGTTACAAGCAGTTGCCTCATAAGCAATTGATGGTGGTTCGATTCCACCCAGGCCAACCAAATACATAGAAAAAGAATACTTGGTTAGTAGCAAAGATGGTTAATGCATTCGGCTCATATCCGGAAGACTCGCAGGTTCAAGTCCTGCCTAACCAACCATATTCGGGTGTAGCAAGTAAGGCTGTAATGGTACGGCAGGAGACTGTAAATCTCCCCTCTCTGAGCAAGTGGTTCGATTCCACCTATACCCACCAATTTTTTAAAATGCCTCTATAGCTCAACTGGATTGAGCACCGTTCTTCTAAAGCGGTTGTTGTAAGTTCGAATCTTACTAGAGGTGCCATTTTTAAAATACCCCTATAGCTCAGTGGAATAAGAGCAGTGCGCTACGAACGTGAAGGTCGGGAGTTCGAATCTCTCTAGGGGTGCCACCTACAAATTGCTACTATATTGTCAATTACAAAAAGATAGTCGTCTTTTTCGACATCATAGTAGCAATTTTTCCTTTGTATCTTAAATTAAGTAAAAGATAAATATCAATTCGTGCGCAAGCAGCTTACCTACATCCATACTCAGAAAATTTTAAAAGAAAAGCCATGCTACTTATTCTACTTGCCATGATTGTGGGTACATTAACCGTCCACTCAATTAACGTGCACCTGATCAACAATATAGGAGAAAATACTTCCTATCAAAACATACTGTTCTATTCACTTATACTTGCACCAATTGCAGTGCTCGTTAATTCCTTTTACACGTATTATTATGTAAACGGCATGAAGCAAGATATCTCCTACTTCCTGTTAACAAGCATGTCCACTGGATTGACAATCGTAGTTTCAATCTTTATTGGCTATTACTTAGACAGGAATGTCCCCAATAAGATAGAGTTATTATCAGCGGGATTAATACTTGCTGGGATTGGGGTGTTTATTTATTCTAAAAAATGAAAGCTATACTTAACATATAGCGTTCATTTTTTTAGTTAATCGAATCTGCCAAACCTTCGACGGCGCGAAGAAAACACTTTACATGTTCGAACTCGTCCATTGGAATAGTTAGATTTAAACTCACAAGCTTGAAAAATATCACTTGAAGTTCTGATGTTATTAAAAGTTACCCCTACTCCTCCTTTTAATACGAACATCATTTTATTCCCCGAAATGTTATTGATTTTATTAATGAACCTGTTTTTTAACCCTGAGTTTACTCTGCACCTCAAATTTGGCGTTGTCGTAGGTGATCCCTTTCATCAAAGCTATCATTTGAATGCCCAGATGATCCATAAAACCAGTAGGCCACTCGTCAAGTTGACCTTTGTCACCACAAGATACCTTTTTTCCATCAAAATCAAACGAAAAAGGCGCTATCTCACCACTTCTAACACCTAAACGTAATTCATTTAACATGATCGATGAAGCGACAGTAGCCGTATCACCATCTTTAAGGGATAAATACCAATCTCTAGCGTTCCAATCCGATACTGCATACTTATTGTCTTTACTAACAATAACTGTAATGTTTTTCAATTTATCACCTCTCTTTTATTATTAGAGTCCAGGTTTTAACTTCTGTACTATTTCTTCAAGCTATTACTTAATTCAAAATATGATTCCCAACTCAATAAGGGAGCACTTCTTCCATTTAAATATTCTTTATAAAAACCTTCCAAAGGTTTCGCTAAATTTTCTTTTAAATAACACCCTTTAGAGTTATGCACAACAAGCAATCCAAGTGATTCATGGAATATATCAAACCCTTCAAACTCACCTTCATGCTCCCAATTGTCTGGATAATCCAATACATGAATAAGCGTACCCAATGTCGGTTCGAACAATGGGCTATTAGTATCGATATCTTGACCAGCAATTAATGCGTTTATACCACTGTAAGTTAAGGCTCGAATTAACTTACAGTCATATTCCATATCATCAATAACTTTTAATTTATTATCAACGTCTGCAATTATCGCTTTGCGCAAATCTACATCACCCAATAAATGTGCTGATGGCTTAACATACGACAGAATCTCCGAAACGATAGCTGTAATATCTTGATTGTCTTCGTCAATCTCTCTGGAACCTGAAACCTCCATTACCGCACCGTGAGATAACTCCATCTCGTTATTTGCTGAACATAAAGGACAAACGCCCTCCTCTTCAACTCCCTCTGACGCACTACTCGTGTAATTAACGGTTTTTAATAGTAATTGAGATAAGTGCTTAATTAATGATTGGACTTTTAAATCTTCTGTGCTTACACCAATTTCAAAAGCAGCAGTAGCGCTTTTTATGCCATTAGCTTCCTGTATTGGAGTTACTTCACTAAGGCGCAAACAGAAAAAGTCACCCGTAATAATTTTTCGAGGCATATGATGAAGTATAAATTCTTTAATCTCATTAACGGTTGTTTCATTTGCGTCAACAACTTCTTGCGTAATATCCAACTCGACACCACTTTCTTTAACTCTTAATTCAATGTGCATTCTTACAGCCTCTTTTTTATATTGAAAACAATCTTAATGATAAATATCCCAATTACAATGATTTTGTAAAATCCAATCAAAGTCATGATTAACCATACTATTGAAAATTAATTATTGACTCAATAAACGTTATTAGGTAAATTTATCCTTTAAATTTTAATGGACTATCCTAAATGCAAGTTCAACCGAACTTCAAACCTTTTGTGCCCTCAGAAGCTTTAGACGCGCTAATACAAGCTCAACCGTATTTAAAGTCTCTAGTGCCCACAGTAACACCGGACACTTCAAAGGATACCAATGTTGTACAAATAACTCTCCTGCACCCCCTACCCACAAGTAAGGTAAATACACCTAAATTATCTCAAACGGTAATTAAAGACCAAGCGTTCCAAAGAGCAAAAAGGAAGCTTTCAAAAAATCATCCAGAGCTATTTGTTTCAAGAACAAACGTTCTTGCGCATGATATTCGAGAGCAAATTTTAAAAGCATATCCAGAATTTGAGAATTACGCCGTACTTCGTTTTTTAAGGTCTATCTTTGCCACAAACGTATATCTTGAGACCATAGTTAAGAATCAAGTAAAGGTCAGGTACAACCTAGACATGTCAACAACAAGCTTTATTTCCACAGAGCAGAGAAAGACGGCTGCTAATTACTTACTAAACCAACTTAATAACTACAGAACCCCAAAAAAGAGAGCTAAACTAACCGCGAAGCAGCGGCATTCGTTTTTTGATTCTCTTACATCACTAGACCAACGCTTTGATGTGGAACGGTACACACATGACCATGAGGAATTCACTCGGTTCCTTCAAGAAGAGATGAAAGGCAAAGAAGAAAACGGCATATACAAGCTGACCGAAAATATGTGGCCGGATAACTTTTAATAAAAGACGAGAGTGGGGCTGGAGGTGCTAGAGCACAATAATTTAAAATCACCTCCGGAATACTTGCAAACAACGTTTTTAAAACTCTGCAAAGTGCTTTAAAACAACACTGAATAAAGAATGCAGCAACCCTTATAATAATTCGTTTTTTTGTTTTTTCTGTCTTTTTTCATTATCATTTTTGTCAAAGATAACCGAACCCTCATTGATGCCCCTAATTGACCTTCCCCCCAGTTTTTTGCTGCCCTGAACAAACGGTGTGTCTTTGCTATGCAATACATGACCTTGCGTTTCCTCAATAATTACAAATACAGACACTGACAGAGATATCAATAATATAATCACCCCGATTAGAAGATTTTTCACTAACCCTCCATAAAACATTACCTGCAACAATCTAAAGTTTCGATTAATTTTCATGTTTAATTTTTAACATGATAATGTCTTCGTTGCTTGGTATTCTCATCCCTAACTCTGACTGCACAATAAGACCTACCCTGTTGTATTCTCCCAATGTTGATATCTCTAAGACCAAGTGTCTTTTCTCAGTATCTAGTTCACCCACCCTATCAGACGTCTTTTCGATCTCGGACGTCAAGTTCCTCCCTAAATGAGTAACATAAATAATCGCAAACGCAGTAAAGACAACCATAACCAACAAAATATAAGAAAAAAACCCTTCTCTTATATCTTTAGTGATCTCATTAAATAATGCTTTGTCAGATATCCGCTTCCAACGCCTTAAAAACCAAGATGCCAACATCAACTCCCCTAATATTAATTAAGTGATTTTATCAAATAAGGAAGTTAATTAGAACCCCCTTTCGAATCAGCACATTCAACATTTAACCCATGTATTTATTCCACATAAACTATATCAAGAAGACTAACACCTATATTTAGATATCACTCCATCAATAAATAACATTGACAACCTCAGCCCTCTCATTAATATGTACATATTAATGAGAGGGGATGTACTTCCGAAAACACCAACCTACCTCAGGAAAACGGAGACCAGTTATGGAACATGGGGAAAGCACATTTACCCTCACAAGCAATATCATTACAATGAAAGCTAGCGGTTCTTTTAATCAAGAAGGTGCCTTAAAGACCAGCCAGACATTAAAAGAATTCATTGGAAAGGTACAAGGGGAAAGCTTTAAACTATTACTAGATTACTCTGACGTGGAAGGTGCCACTCCAGAAGCCTATACAGAAATAAATAATTGCAATATCTGGCTTAATTCACAGAAAATGCTAGCAAAAGCAATTGTGAACGGCTCCAATATGACTACCGACATACTCAACATAAGAGCTCCCGCAAGAAAACAGCACAATACGAAAGCTTTCCCTAGCCACAAACTTGCCCTTTTGTGGCTAGCAGAGCAAACCTAAAAAAAGTCAGTAATGCAAAATGCAAAACTGACTTAGTATTAGAAAAAAGTTAATTAATCCATAAAACTTTCAGGACTAATATCACCTTCTTGTACAAGCTCTCGAAACTCTTCACGAACTTCGTCTTCATTATTACCATTACTAGCAAAACCAGCATTTTCAATCATGCCAACCATTTTATCTTCATCTAACCAGTTAATAGCTGTGTGAACTTCTTGTCTCATAATGTAGCCTTAATAATTAATTATAATCTCAATCATATATAGACACGGTAACAGGTTACGGAAAACAATGCATGAACCACATAAAAAAACCACTCTTTAGGAGTGGTTCAAGAAAGTTCAAAAATAATTACCTAACACACTAAATGCGCCCGACAAAACACAACATGTTTTGCTTTGAGATCTTGTATAGAATTATTCAACCTCACCTTGGCAAAAGCCTTTGAAACACCACAGTTACTCTCACATACTTCTAAAGCGAATGCCTTTGCTTCAAAGTAGGCTTTTTGCTCAAGGAATGTAAACACACTAAAGAGTTTTTGGGCTTCGCCTTTAGTTACCACAATTTTACCTGTGATAAATCCCACTGCTTTAATCGCATGCGAGCGTAATGTCACTAATAATTTTTTCATTTTATATCCTTAAATTAATCCGTTAGTTAGTTTGTTCTCATGTAAACGTATATTTAAAACACACGCTATAAACCTACATACCTCCGACTAACGGGATTTTAAAAAACATCAAACTGTATCAAAATAAAACCCAACCAAAATATCTTCTACCTACCAGCAGTGGATAGACAACTGTACATTCACAAAACCAATATCGATTACCCTCAAAACCTACTTGTTTTTTATAGAGTATTTCAGACATAACCAATTTTAGATCGATGGTTTAGATTGTATTACGATACTTTTTTAAAACCACTAAACTGAGTGCGCATCGCCAGTTCACCAACTAAGTGGCTCAACACCAATAAAAACAACCGTATCAATAATCAAAAAAAACAAAAGGAACAATCTATACATGTCCTCTTTTAAAAAAGCTGCCATTCTGTGTTGCACTCTTGCTCTAACTGCATGTGGAGGCTCCAGTGAGCCCAAACCAAACCCTGGTTCAGGCAATAATACTGCTCCAACAGTTGACATTAAAGTCGGTAGCTCTGATATTAATGCCTTAGATACAGTCAATATTAATGTTTCTGCCACCGATGCTGATGGAGACGCCCTAAGCTACGCTTGGTCACAAACTTCCCCACAATCTCCAGTCTTAAACATTTCCCAAGTAGATGATTCAGGAAATTTACAAATATCAATCCCCAATACCGCTGAAGGTCGTTCATTTACACTAAAGCTAACAGTAAGTGATGGGATAGACACCACTACTGACAATATTACTTTTTCAGTAAAAGAACTCCCACCCTTTAGCTTCACTATTGACTCGGAAACCATCGAAATAGGCGAAAATAAAACTGGTGTTTTTGAATTGGAGTACACAAACCCTAGAGGAGATGTAACATTACAAGTGGATCTACTGGGAACCAACTTCGAAGGATTTCATCATACGGTTAATTCTGATGCGGAGGCCGGAACTGTCACTATTAATGTTTCTGAGCTTACAATCTCTAAAATTCTTAAACTAGCAATTTCTGCAACGGATAGCGAAGGGACAAAAAATGTTAAAGACGCAACCTTAAGAGTATTAAACACTTCAGCCCTTCTAGACTTCGCGCAATTAAAAGCAATGCAAGACAACATTGACTCATTAATTAATGCAGGCGAAGAAACAAGATTATTAAACACTATATCCAATCTTGCTTACATAACAGGCAAGATAACGGGCTTTGAAAAAGACGATGCACTATCTCAAATCTCTAAAGTATTGAATGTAGATGTTGCTAACATCATCAAAGCACAATTAGAAGGGACTAAATCAGACAGTTTTGAAGTCGATGAAACGACTGTTCGAATGCTCCTAAGCAATTTAGACGCTAACTTTAAAAGTTATATTGAACCCATTAACGGGATAATTAGTGACGCCTTATCCAGCATCAGCAATAACATCATCCCTGCCATCCAACTCGGAGAATATTATTTCGATTTAGATAATGGAAAGTATTCACAGCTATGGAAAAACCCGTCACTTGGAACAACGGACGACATATGGAGTTTTAATAATAACCTTCAGTTTTTGAATGATATCGTTTTTCCAGAAAACCAACAATGCAATGAAGAATAATAGGAATGATAACCATGAATAAATTAAATTTATTTGCAGTGCTGAGTATTGCAATTACCACTTTCACATCACACGCAGAAGAAATCAGACTTGTTGTATCAGGCCATACCCAATCAATGGCAACAGGCAACGCGTCAGTAACAATACAAAGTTCAACATTAAGATGTACAAATACAATCGATACGGGCAAGGTTATTTGTATTGATATGAAGGATGTTAAAAGATCTTCAGAGATATCTTACTCAAAAGTAACTATTGATGACAATGGCGCGGGTATTGAAGATGTAATCAACACGCTAAATGGCACAGGTTGGTTTAATAGCGTTGAAGAAGATGTGTTAATAAAAAGTTCTTCTTTAACCCTTAACGACCCCACGTATTCTTATCAAACATACCTCAGAAGCAATAATAGTCTCATTAACAACCCTTACGCTTCAGTTGGTCACGACTTTGAAGGTGCCTGGGAACTTCTTGAGGGAAAAAGCACTAAAGCAGATGTATTAGTTATAGATTCAGCATTTATGGGGGAGACTGAAGATATGATGTTCGTTTCTGGATACAGTTTCGCAACAGTATTCAATAACAATCCAGGCCCCGACTATACTCCTGCTTCAGAATCCGATTGCCACAACCCGCACGGGCTAGCTGTTTCTAGCACAATAGGTGCTATATCAAACAACACAATAGCTATGTCCGGAGCAACTAACAATCATGCGAACATATCTGTAGCTAGAGTCATGGATTGCGGTACAGGCTATTTATCAGATACTGCTAATGCTGTGTTGTTTTCAGGAAATCAGGCACTTGATGCTGAAACCTTTCCCGACCTTCCAACAAGAGACAAGCCGTTTGATGTGGTTAATCTTAGCTTAGGAGGTGCTTCGTCTGTTTGCCCAAGTTATATGCAATACGCCATAAACAAGGCAGTAGAGGCAGGCGTTATCATCATCATCGCAGCTGGCAATAATAACACGCCATCTGCTGGATTTTCACCCGCTAATTGCGATAATGTAATAACCGTAGGCGCGTTACAATCATCAGGAGAAAGGGCAACCTTTAGCAATTACGGGGAAAGCAATGACATCTCAGCTCAAGGAGTAGACATAATCGGTCTTACGTCTACTACAAATCAAATAGGTTGGTGGGAAGGAACAAGTTTTTCATCTCCCTTAGTAGCTGCCGCTGTCGCTCTTGCAAAAGTTGCAGCCCCTTCCGTTCCTAGTGACATCATTAAGCTATTAACAATGTTCTCAGGCGATAAGTTTTCTGACAATGCCGTTGAATGCGAAACACTCGGTTGTGGAAAAAGCCAACTTAATGCCAAAAACCTAGTTATTGCTGCTTTAAAGGCCGAAAATGGTGAAATGGGCACGATTCGACACGCACTCTCAGGAGAAGACGAATGCCAACAAGCCTGGTATGTAGAGCATTTCGGAGCATCAGCAAAACTATGTTCACTATACGAAATTGATTTTCTGGGCGGAGTAAGTTCCACCGACAATACATTTGTTATGTACCAAACAGCAAAAGGTACAGAATTCAATGCAGAAAATGATGTATTTCTAACTACCCAGTTGGGCAATGAATTCGTTGAAGACATTGATCCAGAGAAATATGACTATGCTTTTAAAATATGCGGGAACAAAGGAGATGACCTTATTTGTGAAGATACTTTAATCACTTTAGATGCCTCTAATGCAGAGATATCAAAGAAACCAGTAGCCTGTAATTAACCATTATTTACTAATTTTAAAAAAGGAGTCGCTAGGCTCCTTTTTTGCTTCAAAAATGAAAAAGTTGCTTTTAATATACACTTAACAAAGCTTTTGTATTAAAGTAGTAACCATCTTTTTTTTAATAGATTCCACATATAAATGAATACTACTGAATACAATCTTGTTCTCGTTTTAGAAGAGCTCACTGAAGTAGCAGAAGCTGCTCTTGATTTACTCAATCACCACCTCACCTATTTTGCTGGCCGAAACTTCTCAATCATCCACAAAAAGACAAAAGATAATCATCTGGTGTTATTGTCTCGACTTGTAGAGGAAGCAAATGATCTTGCTGGCTCTTATGTAAATCACGTCCGGCACATCAGAAACGACAATACCATTGAATCGCCATTAGTTACTCAGTCAAGCTCCGAACAAAACCTTGTATTAATGAGTATATTAAAGGGCTGTACCAAAGCTCAGCATACAACCTGTAAAGCCGCTAGATTTGGACTGCATGACTCATATACAGGCGATGTGCTTAATAATGAAGAGATACTTGAAGAGACTATTCTTAAACTCTTCGGTGATATTGAAAGGTATTTTAAATATGAGAGCGTAGAGGGATTTTTAGATCAACTACAAATCAACAACAAACTTGATAAAATAAACAAATTTAAAATGTATTCAATCAAGCAAAACAAACTACAAACTTAGGAGATGAACATCGCACTTACAATAAACTATCTTCAGTCATCAAGACCACGCGAAACCAAACGAAGCAGGCGTCTTAATAAGAAATTAGCGCTCAATGAATTTCGCATTGAAACACTTAAAATATGCTTTTCCCACGGCTACCCTCAAACAAAAGACGACGACATTTTAGAACAACTGGTCGTTATCGCCATTGATCTAGGGCTCGTACTTGGCTTTGCAAGTGATAGAGAAGGGAATGCATGTGCGATATTTGAAATCAACAGCGATGCCATACCAGCAAAAATTCAACTTGATGTCTGCAACAGACTTGTCGACGTAACATCAATTGAGGTTAGTAAGTGCGAAGTCGACGACGCGAACTGGCCGACACATCAACGCTCGATAACATCCAAATAGAAGAGGCATCATGGATAATCCCTATAAGTCATTTATTATCACACCATTCACCCTATCTGGAGTCGTAGTAGGTGTAATAGTTGCCGCAATTATCACAAGCACACTCTTCTCTGTTAAGGATATCAAATCAGAGCCCAAACTATCTTCGAATGGCTGCGAGTACAATAGCGATATGTACGCTAAATCCGCCACCATCCGAACGCAGAAAGGAAATAAACATTATCAATATCAGTGCCAGGCAATAGACAATAACAATTACGACTGGCGCATTACCAAACAAGAAGTATCACTTTATTCCCCGCAACGTGACGAAGATACATGCTACGACTCTAATGGCAGAATGTATCAAGCTGGCGCAGTTATAAATGAGACTATTTTTGGTGAAAACTTTCAATACACTTGTTCAATCATTGATACGTCACGAGGCATTCGTAATTTTAAAACCCACATTTGGAAAACAACCACAGGAAACGTATGAGAGATATTAAATTTAGATTTGCCTTTGCCGTAGGCGCAACAGTAAAATTCAAGTACAAGACACTTGATGATTTGCTCGACAGCGATTTTGCCCACGAATCTATGGTAAGAGAGCTAAACGAAGACACACAAGAGCACGGAATCTTTACGGACGCTAATCCTGACGAACACATTGAGTTTGAATTGATTGCAAAGAGCCAGTACATCGGATGTAAAGACGTAAATGGTGTTGATATTTATGAAGACGACATAGTTCACTGGGGTCATATTGCTGGCTATACAGAAAATTATCCTAGAAAAGCCGTGGTAGAGTTATCTCCGGATATATCTTTTAAAACATTTAATTTAGGCGAGAATAATCACCGATTCAGATTCGGAAACTTTGCGTACAAAAACACCGAAAAAGCACTTGAAGTTATAGGTAATAATATCGAAAACTTTAATCTTATTGAGATGACATCTGCGGCCTAAACCCGCGAGTATTCATAAAATATTTGCTGTATAGTAAACTTTTAGGCATCAAACCTAAATACTTACTATACAGCAAACAACCACGTTATCACTTACCTTCAGAATCACCACCTATTAATCGTAAAATATAACCAAACTTTACCGATGTAGCCGCAAGTACAAGCAATATATGAAAGAACACCAACCAACCAATTGAAATATCAGTCTCAATTATAAAAATCAGGTATACAAAAGCTAGTAAAGAAACCAACCCACCTATCATCATTCTATCACCAAATTTCTTGACGCCAATTTTCATTGTTTATAAACTCACAATCCTTTGTATTTACTTTATGTAACTCCAATACAAACAAATGATTGCTTGTATTTCTAATTTCATTAAAATAGACCCTTACTCACAGAGAAATACATGATTACTAAAATATTAAGTTACGGAGATACTGGCGCAAACCTTGCCGGATTATTAGCAGCTGAACGTTGCGGGATCATGACGGGTGGTGAAACCCAAAAAGACTATATTACTGAAAAAGGTGCTCAACCACTTTTAAAAGAACGGTTCGGGTTAGTCGAAAGTACAAACAACAACTGGACAGCAAGCAATATAGAAAAAGCTGAAGCCACAATACTGTTCTCGAACGACTCACCATTTGGAAATCAAGTGGCGGATTATTGCAGAGGCAAAGGCATCCCATGCATCACCATCAACCCTAAGAGCCTTGATTCTGAAGTAACGATGCTTTTTCTTAACCTCATCAAGCCTAAAACAGTTAACGTCGTAGGAGAGCTAGAGAGCGCTTTTTCAGGGATAACCAAAACTGCTCGCGATCATCTTGTAAACGTGTTTCAGAAATACCAAGAAATTAAATAATATTTAACTTGTTTTAAGCATTAAAATCCTGACAATAGAACAATCATTTTAAAAAAGAGAATCCAATGCAATCAATATCATCTCAACAATCAGAATCACAATCTCTCCTAGTCCCCATGGTAGTAGAACAAACACCTAAAGGCGAACGGTCTTTCGATATCTACTCTCGACTTTTAAAAGAGCGCGTAATCTTTCTAAACGGACAAGTAGAAGACCACATGGCAAACCTTATTGTTGCTCAGCTACTATTCCTAGAATCAGAAAGCCCAGAAAAAGATATTTTCCTTTATATCAACTCACCTGGTGGCTCAGTAACCGCTGGTATGGCGATATATGATACGATGAACTTCATCAAACCAAATATCAGCACTGTCTGCATCGGGCAAGCTGCAAGCATGGGCGCTTTCCTATTATCAGGCGGCGAGAAAGGCAAACGATATTGCCTACCTAATGCGCGTGTTATGATCCATCAACCATTAGGTGGATTCCAAGGTCAAGCTTCGGATTTCGAAATTCATGCAAAAGAAATTCTAAGCATCAAAGATAAACTTAATAAATTAATGGCAAAGCACACAGGCCAAGATTTAAAGCAAGTGACAAAAGACACTGATAGAGATAACTTTTTGAGCGCAGCAGACGCCGTAGAATATGGCCTTGTAGATGAAATAATGATTAACCGCTAAAAACTCTGTTGATTGCCAATAACTCACTGGTCTGAAAAACCAGTGAGTTATTTTTCCTATGAAATATTCACAACATCTCGCCTTTATTCTTCCCCAAACCTCTCTTGTAAGCGCAAAACTTGCAATTCCCTACTCATTCATTAAAGTATTACCATAATTAAAAATAACAATAATTAGGGATAATCATGAAACATAAGCGCCTTCACGGAAATATAATAAATGCTATAACGCTTTTACAACAAGACATATCTAATCTTGAAGATGCTGTTGCCGCTAAAGATCAGAATCAATACAATATCATTATGTCAGTGTCTGTTAGAGCACTCAGTGAAAGTGAGTTAGAGTCAATCACCGCGTCTTCTAAGCAATACTTCGGCGATGACACTCAGTTGCACGGATTAATGTCTATGTTTCAGCATTTCGCTGCCCTATTCGGAATGGCATTACTACATGATGTAATCAATCAGATGTGGAACGATATTGACATGCCGGAGAGATACAGCGACTACCAATGGATTGGCGAGACTATTTACCAAAACATTCAAAACAACTAAACAAAAAAAAGGTTACTGAGAACAGCAACCTTTTTATATATTTATTTTTTTAAACTAAACCTAACAACTCACCGCGTTAGGCCAGTAATCCTCATATACAGCACCACACCCAGAACAAGATAATGCACTAACAGATTCTAACATTTTTCTCTCATTACAGTGCTTACACATATATCCGGTTCTTGAGTTAATAGCCGTAATTGTTAATCCCTTATCAACGGAACCATTACGAGTCCTTGGGTAGATTATCCCACCCATTCTAAGGATTTCTTCTTCGTCCAACTCTTCGGTAATACCACTAGGGATAGCAAGTCCACGGTCACCTTTAGCCACAGCTACTTCATAAAATTCCTGACTAACTTCGCAAGAATAAAAATCATCATGGGGGTGACTAACTTCTAGATCTTCATGCGACTCAACTCGCTCAAAGGCACCGTCAACACCTTCGTAAACTTCAGAGCCACCTAATAAAACGGTCATAGCTTCATCGTAGGTAAAAACTAATCGATACTTCACAATTAAATCTTTCTATCTAAAGTGCCAGAAACTAGGCGTGCAATAAATAAAATCAATTTAAACGTAGAAAATATCAAGATAGCTATTGCTGTGAAAAGTGCGTTGTCATTAGCTTCTCCATTGTAATGCAAATCAAGGCATATTACGGCGAACATCAAACCAACAAAATGGTTAGTGCATGAATCAAGACGTTTGACGAAGGTAGCATTCCCCAACACCTCACCGTAGAAGACCATTAGCGGCTTACTTAACGTGAGTGCAGATATAAATAGAAACAAACCGATAACGTAGCTATTGCTAAATTGAGATATAGAGAATTCTTCTCCTGATACTGAAGTCGCCATAAAAACCATTAATGTCGGCACTAATAAAACAAAAGCAGCTAATAGAAAGAAATCTAATCTCCTTTGCTTAAGACAAACTGACAAACCCTGGCTAAAATCTGAAAATACATTACGCATTACTTTCTTCCTATTTGTTTTTAATTCTCTTTATCATAATGAAAAATGTTTCTAAATCAATCCATCATCACGATAATTATCATATTATAACCAAATCATTCCAATATGAATAACTCACTTGCTTATTCGATCAGACTCATTATGATAAGTTCTCAAATATGAGGAGAAAGAGCGACATGCAATACATTCTTAAAAAACAACATCAGATAGCAATTACCCAACTATTGGACGATCTAGGAATCGACAACAAAGCTATCCGTAAAAAACTGTTTTTTGATGAAGTAGATATTGAAGGCATCATTACCCGTCTTAAAGTTGCGATTAAAGAATCACCATCATTTCTTCCATTAATGGCAGTGATAGATGGTAAAGAAGAAGAAGCTCTTAAGTATGAACAAAACATCATAGCAACAAGAGAGTTTATCCATCAAATAGAGCACCAAGACATCCTTGAAGATAAGGTAATGTACGATCCTTACGGTAGAGATATATTCCACATAACATCTGGATTTGATGTTATACAGTTACTTGAAACCAGAATGCTCACGATTGATTTTGCAGACTATCAATTTCATGATGCTCGACAAATGTTTTTAGCATTAAGTGCCCACATCCATAATTCCAAACAACTGAAAGAACATCGCGAAGTGGAAATTATAGATCAAAAATCTAAAACCTCGTATCTATATGGGCACGACACCCATGGTGACTTTAGGTTGTTCAAATACGACAATTCACTCACAACAATGCGCTCCCCTCTAGATTATCGGGAGATACTCCCCTTTTCAAAACCTAAAAAGATAGGCAGCGTCGCTGGTTACCACAGTGTAGAAGCAAGTTTTCTAGCCGGACTCATCTGTTTTTCACATCATGAAGACATTAACGTAAACACACTTGAAAACTTTGATTGCTTTATTACTGAATTAAAAAAAGCAGGACAACAATTTGGCAACTTTGGAGATGCCGGACAATATTCAGGAGTGAGCATATGGAACGGGTTCATGAGCTTTGTTAGCAAAAGACCTGCCTCTATCCCAACAACTGAAGACACATATTATGAACCCATCATAAATAGTGCCAATAAAACCCTGGACTACTTCTTTGTAGATCCTAAAACCAGTATAAGAAAGCTAACCCTTTCTATATCAGCTGAGATGCTTGATAAACTCATCGAAGGGGTCTTTTTAAAAGTACAAAAAGGGAATGGGCGCTCTTGTGTAAAAGAACTAGAAGAAGTCGTTCAATACTATTTTGATAACCATATAGAAAAAGTGATTGCTTAAGCGTATCTATTCATTATATTAATTATATTATTTTAAAAAGGAAAATAAATATGTCCAGTTCATATTATGGAATTATCCCTGCTAAACGCCGAGATTTAACTATTAATTTTATCGGAAGCCTCCAAGGTGTTATCGTTGAGTCCCTAAGAAATACGATAGTTGGATTTAATTCCCCCAAAGATGACAATAACCCATTAAAGAACAGACCTACCAAAATAGATATTGATGGAGACATTGATGCTGGAAGTACGCGATTTATTTTCACAATAGAAGACCAAAGACAAGTGCTCTGGGTTAATTATACTTGCCACATAGACCATACAGACACCTTACCTGGACATAAAGTAATTATTAGCATGTCTAACACCTCCAACGGGCGCATCATCATTAATGCAATCATGAATGAGTTGGGAGGATATATTATCGATAGTGAAGAGAATTCATCGACAGTTAAAACAAACTCTATTAAAGTATCCGCGTCTTTAAGCGGAATCAAAGAACCTCTTGAAATATCATTCGACAGCATTGTAGACATCTTTAAAGAAGAATTGATTCTTGAGAAAGTCGGAATAGAAACGGCTCTCTGGGATAAATATTCTGTTTCTACCTTTTACAATACTCGCAAGATTTTAGTCACCAACGTGTTCACACGAGAAACGGTTGCAGAAGTATGCTTTGAAGATACTTTTAACGGTAAAAAATCAAGAAAACCCGAATGGGCAACGCACACTATTATTTCAAAAGTAAACCCTGAAACCAAACGCTACATCAAGCTAGGTGAAAATGGAGACTTTTTAGGAGGCTTTGAAATTAACGAAAATGAATTCAGCCACAACTACCATAAACCGCATTGGGAATTACATTCGGAGCTCACGGCAACTGCCGCTTAGTAACTAAAAGAAACAAGCAACCTCCAAAAAGCGAGGTTGCAAAATCCCAATGCTCATTAATTCCTTCCCCATCGACACTGTATGTGAAATAATTTTACCGTCTTAATAAAACGAGAAAACAATGGCGAACATACTTCGACAATTTAACATCCCTATGAATGAATTAATCCACAACCATCTTTACCTCATTGATGCTAGAAATTCCAAAGCTGGAATATGGGATAAGGAAAGCAGTACCTTTTATATTAGCAGGGAGAAATTTACTTCAACGTTCGTTGCACAAGAAGCGCATTATGATACCGGAGCGCCATTTGGAACAGCAACCCCAATAAAGGACTTAGGGAGGGCCGAAGTAGGTGTAAGGCAATTTTGTAACAATAAATTTTTAAAATATCTCACAGAAATGAAGAAAGAACATACACCCACACTCATAAGTATATTGAAATCAACAATTGATAAAGCTAAAAGAGTTCAGAACAAAGAAATTAAAGAATAATAATTTAAAAACGTAAACTACATAGGTGTGCTAATTCATCACACCTTAAAAAAACCTTCCAAGCCAACACTCCGCTTACTTCGTGCCGCTTCGCAGGCGTAGCCACCTAAGTTAAAAGCTAGGCAAAATACGATTAAAGAAGGATTTAACATATTCAAGTTCCAGCTTTTTGAGCTCATGCACTCTAAAACTCTCGCCTCTATTTGCTTTTTGCACTGACGATCTAGTTACCTCATGATAATCGGCCACAAAAGATAGCGCCTTTTCTAATGCGTTATCATAATCTTTTCCAGCAAACCAATAGGTCTCCCTAATCCCATTTTTAGTAATATGACTTTCATCATCACATCCTTCACATGTACGAAGCGCTACAGATATTTCGATTACTATATCACACTCTAGATGCTGACAGCGCGATACTAACATATCCATATAGGACGACTGCTCCATTAGATCTTTAAAGGCATTAAATTCCTTAGGTGGCTCTGCCATTTCATAATCAAATATCGCATAACGCGTTTTTTTAGGTAAGGACAACAAGGCAATCATGTCCGGCGAAAGATGATGCTCATCTTGAAAGGCCACATCAATAACCCTACTTACGTACACCCCCATTTTTCGAGCTATCATCGGCTTACCATAATGTGCTATTTCTTCTTTTATTGAACGATTATTTGTCAGCATGAGACTTCCTAAATATATGTTATCAATATTTATTATATATCAAGATCAATGAATTCCACAGAAACATATTTAATGAACTTTATTTAAGATATAATCACATCGCTATTTTAAATAATCATAGGCAATAATACTCCCCCACCTAAGGCTCTTTTTATCCATATACCAGTATTTCTTAAAAAGAGAACACGCATGCTAACAATTACAACGAAACAATTGCACGAGTCACAAATACTCGCAAAAGACGGGTACATAAATTTTGACAACGGATGTTCGCTAATACTCAAAAGGATTAATGGCAATATCACAGGACTGACACCCCACGGGAAAATCTGGGTTTGCAAGGATACCGCAATTTCAGTTTCAACCATATACGAATGGCTATCATACTGGGACAAAGCACTATCAGGAAACGCTCCACCCACACTACACTAAAGCGCTTCAGGCGCTTTTATTTTTTTTATAGCTTGCAACTTATCCTCTTATCACTAATATTTATCTTGACACTCAAACAAGAAAAATAAAGAAATGGATACAATCTACTTCGTAGTCACAATAACACTAGGAGCATTACTTCTATATTCTTCAGTGATATTAGGTGCCGCCATAATCAAAATAGACTTACCTTCAGAACTTTACTTATCAACTAGCAGCAATTTTATCAAATTAATTTCTTGGTCTTTTAATGCATTATTTTTTAAAGTGGCGCTCTATGTACAATCAATAAAGAAATAGCAGGAAGCGGCAAAACAATGGGGAGTGCCTGTTGCGTGACACCGATCAAGGATATGAATTCTTTCCAGTTACTTATACGACTGCATATGATAAACACCCAGATTTTGATGTTGTCGCATCAACAAAGTAATTATTATCTCACTAGTGTCGATGGCAAACCTATATCTTCATTAAATAGCTAATGCAAACATTTTCTGACCGCATAGATACGGTCTTTTTTACAATCAAAGAAAGAATTAAATATCTTTCTTTGATTGCCTATAGATATACAGACTGCCGAATATCAAAACAGCCAACGGCACAATAAAGACAACTGGGGAATTTAAAATTTCCATAATAGCTCCTATATTTTTTTACATTATACGATATTTTCCAGTATTTGGCAAAATCAGTTAAGAAAACGGACACAAAAAGCGTCCGTTTTAGTTGTTACTTCTTAACAGTATGTACATTATCCTGCTTGGATATATACAGACTCCCAAGAATCATAATTGCTAAAGGAATTCCGAAAATCAGATTTTCCATAGCAACCTCCTTTGTTGTCTGCGATCTTATACGTCAGTTAGTAGCGCCCACTCGATAACGAATGCGACTACCACAAAAAACACCATAACCCAAAAACCAAGGGTCATAGAGATGCCATTACTTGCCCATGCAAGTGCTATAGCACCAAGATGCAGTTTCCTGAAATCCCGCAAATCTTTTATTAATTGTTTAGTTTTATCATTTCTATTGAGTATTGCTACGCCAATCATAACAAAAGAAACAGTTAACATTATAGCTGCGGTTATAGCCACGATTTTGCTAGCTAGGTAAGCTAGCACCGCGACTGCCGCTAAGAGATGGCCTATGTCTCTTAACTCTTTTAGCAGTGCGGTTTTTTGACCTAAATTGAAATTACTCATGTAATGTCCTCATTTTTAAAGATAGAAATATGCTTCTATCTAAACTTAAATAGGACACTTCGATGGTGGTTATCCATAACCAGAGCAACAAAAATATTAACAAGGCAATAATACCCCCCAACACGTTACTATTTATCGTTACAGCATGTAATTATTTTAACTGAGGACAAGGCTATGCCTGTAATTCAAAAGAAAGACATAAAGAAAACAATTTTAAAGTATCTAGATAGCTCGGATATTGAAAAGTTTGTAAAATCTCGATCTTACATTCTGATAGAAGTTCACCCAGACGGTAAAACAGAGATGGGAACTAAGAAATTAGCTCAAGTTTGCAACGACAACGTACAAATGATGGATAAGTTTAGAGAGGCCTACGCCAAGCTAGATAAACTCACATTTGCTAGTACAGAACGACTCAAGCATCGAGCACAGGGCGTCAGCGGAACAGTAACAGGTGAAAAGAACCTACTACTACACCTTTGTGATGACCTATCCCTGCAACTTAAATTACAACAAATCAGTACACCAACTATTAGCATTTAAAAAGGACAACAACATGACACGTTTAAAAAAGTTAGTTTTAGTAAGAGCTAAAGTTACGAGAGAAGTATTGGATAAGCTTCATACCCTATCACAAGGGAAGAGTTTTTACTTCCAATCAGAATGCTCTAACGTTATTTTTGACATTGATGAACTAGAAGTTTTAGTTAACGATGAAGAAGATGGTCATGGCAGTAATTACGGCGAAACAAGTACAGAGTTTTATCAAATTCTAGAAAGTAAACAAATTTACGCAAGTGAATTAAAGTCATTAGACGTATCTCATATTGAGCTATATGCCTAATAATAATCACACATTAAACACTCCATCTTAGGAGTGTTTTTCTTTTTCCACTACAACAGCAAGTTGCTATTCAACACCCTACTCGCTACAATCAATTAAAATAACAAATAGACTCAACAACTTGCTAAAAGATAAAACACTTTATTTTCCAGCTATCTCCATCGTACTAGTGCTTATAATAAGTCACTATTTGCGCGTGACGTATGATGAAAAACTCTTTCATCTGATTATCTTTTATTACGCCATAGCGACCACTTATGGCTACAATGCCTACGCATCAAAATACACTGAAAACCCACCAGAGAACCCTATAGTTTGTTCTATTCTTTACACTTTGTTTTGGGCTCCTAAAAAAGTTTTACTTCCATTGAAGTAATGAAACACCAAACAAAAGCAATATCACCAGTGAACTAAGTCAATGGGTTTTCGTTAAACAAAACATGAATACCCACAACTCTCCCTTTGTAAGCCTATTTATCCCTTAGAGACCTCAATTTAAACAATTCTTTAAGGAATTATTATGGACTATTATTTAATCGCGCTACTTGTTGTATGTTTTTTTCTTTTTAAATTAAAACCATCTACTAACGGTGCAGCTGTAATTCATGGAATTGCAGCAATAGCAGTATTTTTTACTGCTATGACAGAGTTTCAAGCTCTGCAATCAGTTTACGGCCTTGTTGCTGTAATCGCTTTTGCTTCTGGGGTACTTCCGTACCTTAAGAAAGACTTTAGCTAAAAACGTCTTCCACGAGACTTAAAACTTATGGTTTTATTATCATTTATTTGATTTTATTTAAAATTACCTTAACCTACTTCAAGCTTTTTGCTTTTTGTAGGTTTTTTTATTCCCTCGATTGCATTACTATCTAACCTACTACTTTTATTGTAAAATACTTCAAATGATTCAAGCTGCAATTGCTGCCATTTTACCCGTAATATTTGTTTGGTCAGGAAGTCTGTACTTTTCCATTAATGCGATCACGCAGGATAACTTAGACCAAATCAACTACGCCTTTATATGGTTGATAATCACGTTGCTAGGCCAGTCTGGGTTCAATAAAGAAGTCCTTGATAATCCCAAAAAGAAAACAACTATCATTAAAGCCATCCTTTATACGTTTTTCTACAGTTTATATTTCTTTTTCATCCATGCTAAAAGATTACTCTTTACCAAATAAAAACCCAAATACATCACTGCACTTGGGTCTTCTCTTTGTTTGTTTTAGCTACTCTTTTATTGAATTACCAATCAATATCCATACTTAGAGGCTTGTGAAGTAAAGCTTCACATTTATTTTCTTGAGCAATCTTAAGTGTATTATTTCTGATGAGAGATAGTGCTTTGCCTGAAGATAAGCTTTGGCATTTTAAAACCAAGTCTTCGATCATCTCCCTGCACTTTTTACTAATAACAGTCGGCTTTCCTTCATTGAGTAAAATAAGTAACTCTTTCACGTAACGAGCCCTATTCTGCTTACCTACTTTCTTTTGCGCATAATTGTGCGCATATGCTAAAAATTCATTATCTTCGAAGTCATTTGACATGGTAGTTTCTCAAAATAAAAAGAGCATAGCAATTGTACCTAAAATGTTACATAAAACGTTATGTTTTGGTGTTTGAACAACGGCCTCCTGAGAAGTTCTTTTGGTAAAAAGATAGACCCATTAAAGACTAAAGATATAAATATGAAATATTTAAAACTTTAACTACATAGGTGCGCTCATATTGGTCACCGACAAAAATCGATCCGAATTCCCATTCCGCCTACTTCGTGCCGCTTCGCTATAAAGCCAAATAGAGCCTATCCCCACCATGTTTCTACTTAGTATTGCAGATAATATTATCTACAACTGAACACTAATTATAAATAAAGGACAAAACTATGAACAAGCATTACAATCTTAACGATTTAGCCAACAACCTATGGCAATTCACAGAGTCACTGAAGTTGAGAACCATTAACACAGTTCAGGCAAATCTAGGTGCGCTTTTTAATGATGGCAGATCCATTGAGTCTATCGCCAAAGAGCTAGGATATGACGTTAAAGATGTCCTTAAACTCAATGAAGAGTCTGGCAACTACAATGTCTACACCGTATGGGTTGGTGGCTCAGAAGTTCTTGATGAACTTGTTACGCTAGAAAAAGCTTTAAACACATTAAATGACTATCTTGAAGATGATTTCGATGACGCTAAAATTGGCGCTTATACTGATATCATCCACGAAGACAGAAGCAAGCACATTCTTACCTCCACAGAGCTAGTTGGGTACATTATTGACGCTAACGAAATGGGAACAAAGTATTGTGAAAAATACGCCGCCGTTATTGCTCTAGATTTATCTAAACGCAAAATTAATCGCTCCGGTATGCATTACGCATCCATCTCAGGGAATGATTTACAGCACGCGATTGAAGAATATTTAGAAAAAGACGACTCAAGCGGCCTTCTATATACTGATTTTACACCAGAGATGGTAACAGTTTTATATCAAGCTGCATTTTAAACTTTTAAACCTCACTTATTTAGTGGGGTTTTATTTTGCACAAAAAAAAGGTTCAACCTAAGTTAAACCCTTATGACGAAAATAGTTGTTAAACTAATTATCGACCTTCACAAACAACCCAGTTGACACCATCCGTACCACATTCATAAAGCCTAGTACCGTCGTCTTGCTCCGTTTCTCTACGCCATTCACCAACGTTGTTTTTGCTTATGATCACGCCACCAGCTGCTTTGCTCTTTTCCCAGGACTCAACATCCATAGATACCGCCTCTTCAAACAAATAAGGCATAGCGTTCATCGTAGAGAAGAACTCTTCTAAATCTAATTCTGCCGCCTTATCTTTAATATTTATCCAATTATATAAAGTCTGAAAATTCGATTGCATGTTTCGAAAGCTGAACGAAGCACCATAATCAAAATCATCAGCAGAATAACTAAAGTTAAACCCTCGCTCGTAAGGATTTTCTAAGCTCGTATTGACACACTCTTCAATCGTAGGGAAATCTACTGTAGGAATAACATTACCAAGTTCATATTTAACGCCATCTTTTTCAAAACTAACACGTTCAATATTACCACAACGATATGTCTGGTCTTCATTGATATATACATCTTCACGCACATTCAACCAACCATTAACAGACTGATCACCCCAAGCAACACCAATTTCATGCAATTTAGTCAGAACAACATCTACTTTGTCTAATGAACCAGTATCTTCTAACTTTACATATTCCATAAAGCTTTCACCATCAAAGAACATTATTTCATCACGATACCAGGCATTATCAAACCCATACTCAGTGTCTTTATCCCCATCGTTATAAACAACAACTCTTACCTCACTTACGTCAGGGTATTGATCTTCTAGTTCAGTCTTATGCTTATATGAAGCTTTTAAACCTTTTACAATAGATTGCGCTAAGTCATAAGCAACACTATCACCTTTAGCTATAAAATCTGCGTAGATTTGTTCATCTGAAATATTAAAATGTTGAACAACTGTCCTTACAACATCCTCTATTTCTGATTTTATTTCATATCGCAAATCAGTATCAGACTTAAGTTCAGCACAACTAAGGTTGCCTTTACCACTACTTGTCAACTTACGTTTCAATTGACCCCATATAACAGATGTTAATGGAGAGACATTACGAATATCATCATCTGATAACGGTTCAATGGAAGGAGGAAAAGACATTTGATATGCTTCAAGCACTTCACCTAAGTCTTCATCCATAGCACCAACTGGCACATCAACATACGTTGTAGAATAAGGAACACAGGACGCTTCCTCATCCGTCAATTCAAAAAGGTATCCCCCTGCTTCAGTGGATACAACACTTGGTTCATTAGGATCTAACTTTCCATCACCATCAAAATCTAACCAAACTGTAGCACCTACTACATATCCATCTATAACTTTACCAGCAACAGGAACTGGATCATGCGCAGGAGGAGGAGTTACATCCTTTTTATCAGAATCTCCACCCCCACCACATCCAGCAAGACCTACTACCAGTGCAATTGATGATAACCATTTATATTTTTTATTTAACATATAACCAAACTCTCCATTTTATTTTAAAAGAAACGCCTACAAGATATCAAGCCACCAGCTCAATAGGATTTTTAGTGTAACTTGGTAATTGTTTTTATTAAAGATTTTAGCTCGCTTTTAAAATAAACGTTCTAAATTAACTAACCAGTTTTAACACCAAACCAGCAGCTGACTGTTCGGCAGTTTTTTTGCTTATACAAGCGCCGCTTTGCTTAATAAATTCTTTGTTTTTAACAAAAACCCTACATGTAGATATGAACGCCTGAGGGCTCTTTCCATCGCCTACAGTTTCATATTTTGGAGGTTGAAATTTAAGTTTCTGCGAAAGCTCATTTAGAGCTGCTTTTGAGTTTCCGCCAACAACAAGAGTAGTCACATTGACGACACTTTTTGTCGACACAACCTCTTCAATTAGAGGCTTCACGAATTCAAGTAATTGCTTGCAAATCATTTGTTCAGCGCTTTTTTTATTATCTGATTGACCTGTTGCGCCGAACGATTTATCTCCAATCGTGATGACGCCTTCACATTCCCATAAAGGAAGATGAGAAGATCCTTTATTCACAGAGCTGAATTCCGGTAAAGACCATATTTGTTTCTGACATATTTCAGATAACTTACTTTTATAATTCTTTTCACTTGACATAATTACGCCCATTTTATTTTCTTCTTTATTCGACACGACACTCACAGGAACATCTATTCCTAACGAGTCAGACAATAACGTTAACACTAACACTCGCTTGTCATAAGCTGAGAGCTTTTTATCTTTTAAAAAGCGCCTACTGACTAAACTAGAATAAACCTGGTCGTTTAGCCCAACTGAACTCTCAAATACTTTTCGTAATTTAATGGAAATATCTTTGGTAAATTCTTGAGCGTTACAAATGATCTCACACCATGGCCTTGCTGATGCTTGATGCGACTTTGTTTTCAATAGGTATTTAGCAGCCGCTCCTCGGTCTTTTAAATGGGTTGAGTGTTTTAAAACCTGACTGAGTTGATTAGTAGTTACATCTCCATCTGTTTTAATTGCCTTTAACGTTCTTCTAATCATAATCGCCCGACAACTTTCATCTGTATTGTTTTGTGAATTCAAAAGAGTGCTATTAATACCATCACATCTATCTTGGGAAAACTCAGGATGTTTTTGATTATTTAGATGCGCCAGCAATACATATTGGTTTTGTAGGCAAACAAATCTACGTAGTGGACTACTAAAAGTAGCGTAAGATTTTAACCCCAACCCTACATGTCCAGCATTTACCATAGCGTATTCTGCTTTACCCACCAAAAGCCCGAGTTTTTCACGGATTATTTTCGACGGATTATTATAATAGAAATTATAAAGCTGCGGCTCACTCTCTCTAAATTTGTCCAAAGATAACGATTTATGATTTCTAAAAATAACAGGCAAACCCTTATCTAACGCATATTGCGCCAGCATTGAGTTGGTCAAGATCATGAATTCTTGAATAAGGATGTGACCATGAATGTCTCTAACTGAGAAAACCTGAGGATTCCCGTCTTCATCTGTATAAGTTCCCGTCTTTGCATCAAGAAAGGCCAGAGAATTTAGTGAAGACAATCGCCCATAAAACAATGAACGTGCACAGGACAACCCTACTCGCAATAGTTTATTGATTTGAGGCGTCTGTTCTGGGGAATCACTAACATCACTATACGATAACTTACCAATATTCTCAGCTTGACGAACATCAATCCCAAGCAATTTTGAATGCCCTTCACTATTTACAGAAAAACGCGCACAAAAAACATCCATACTCTTATTCGGAAGTAAAGATAACGCTGACTCTGAAAGCTCAACAGGAAACATCGGTGAAATAACCTTTGCTGCACTGTAAATACTTGCGCCTTTTTTCTCAGCAATCAAGACCAATGGATCGTCTATTTTTAAAACTAAAGCAGGACAGGCGATATATATCGATAACTCCCAACCGCTTTCAACTTCTTTTATTGAATAACCATCATCAAGATCACGGGCTGATTCACCATCTACACTGATATATTTATCCATGGGACACCTTTTAAACTAATACTGTTTGTTTACTTTATTAAAATCTATTCTGCTTCAAACGCACAACCACATGAGTTGCATTTGAATAAATTTAAATTACTGTCATCTGGCTTATGGAAAACATTACCACCACAGGCCTTAGGGCATCTTTGCATCTTCCCCTGAATTTTAATTGTGAAATTTTCTAATTCACCATCTTTCAATACTGGATTACTCATATATCGCCTCTATAAGGCCAATGCTTTCTTTAAAATACTTACGAGCTCACCATGTAACGGTTTAACGTCCATTACCTTTGATGCTTCGATTAAGCCGCGCTCAAAGGCTTGCTCCTGCTTAACCTTTGCATACTCAGCAAATGAAACAATAAACATTCCACAAAGAGCCTTTACTGTTGAATTACCACCTATTCGTGAATTGTATTCCTTAATGCCATCTGGTGTTAACAATCCATCCGGAGAAGAAGGCATATTGTAAAACAAATCCAAACCATTAAATGGCACATGGGTGGTTGAAATATACTTACCATTTCTAACTTTCAAATCCCCATCAAATTGCTCTAATGCGTCAATGTAAATATCTTTCAAATCTTCCGTGCTATCACCTTGAGCATCAAAATAACACTCAACACTATCTTGTTCTCTCTTGCGTTTTCGATATAATGACACAGACTTTCCAGATTCATCTTCTAGTAACTCTGCCTTACACGTAACGGCATCATAAACCTCTAAGCATGGAAATCTGGACAGGAAAGACTTGCCTTCTGACGCCTTAACTAATCCGTCAAATATTAAAGTAAACATTTTCTCCAATGAAAAGTCTTTGCCGCCCTTTATAGAATCACTGACTGTCCAGTTAGCCGTAATGAATTCGACCCAACCTCTGATGTATGATTCTTTTGACATACGGGGAACCTGAAACTTTGCAGAACGCACACGAGCCTCATAATGGTCTCTAGTTGCATCCTTATCGACACGCCCATCAATATACACTTCCCACTCTTTCCATGAAGTTATCTCATGATTAGCCTTGACAGTGCGCATACCGTAGTTACGTACTTCTTGATACTCTTCTAGCCAATTTGAGGTGAAAGGTTTAGCAAGATTAATATCATTTGCTTTATGTATTGCAGCATTAATCAGATTGACTTGCTTCTGTGCTATCTCATGACTATCAACCATATCTACATAAATACTACCGCTTTTTCCAAAGTTGAAACCAAAGTCTGACAACATTCCGAACACCGCTACCATATAGTCAGTACAACTAAAATGAATCTCAACAGCACACCACTTTTCATTTTTTTTGACTTCTTCTTTTACTTCAATAAATGCTCGTGTAAGCGCTTGCGTTTTAAAATCTAACATCGTTAGTTAGCCTCTTGTAAATCCATAGAGTCACTTTAATGGAAAATACTTTAGAATCAACTTTTTTATCGTTATTTTATCAATTCGCTTTGTTTTAAAATTATACCGTAATACAATACTCAACTTGTTTCTTGTTGAGGTCGCTATGACTAGATTAAAATACTTACTTTCAAGTATCGCCATCACTACACTCACCACAATTATATGTTTTGGTGGTATTGGTTTTTTTATCGGCATAGATAAAGCCTCACTAGAAACAACCCCTTTATGGATTTATTCGGCAACCTTATTTTCGATAACATGCTTGTCGCACTTATTCGGCACTATCATCCTAAGTAAAAAGGATTTTAAAACTCAAGAGTTCAGAATATGACTAGAGCCAAGCAGTTCACTTTAAATGGGCTCACTATAACAACCACTATCATATTGTTAATGACTTTTATTGAGACGTTCTCACCTTTAAACTTAATGTTATTAAAGAAAGAAGGTGCTTGGGAATACCCTATTACATCTCTATTAATAGCAATGATTTCCCTACTTGTGTGTACTGTCATATTAGGGTCGAATTGCTTTTCAAACCAAGGAGCCAAGGCAGAATAATGGAAGGTTTATCAAACCACAACTTCGTCAAAAACGAAGGACTAAGCATTGCTCTGGACTATGATGAGACGTACACAGCAGCTCCTGAGCTTTTTAGGATATTCGTATTAACAGCCAAGGCTCAAGGGCATAAGGTAACCTTTGTTACCTACCGATCCCCTAATGGTGATAATGAAGACATCAAAGCCGACTCAAAAAAATTAGCTATTGATATCGTCTACACTTCCGGACAACAAAAAGAACATATATTTAAAGCCGATTTCTGGATTGACGATTGCCCAGATACAATCGTAAGCGCTGAAAAAATGAAAAACATGTACAAAGGTTGCGTTGTCAACAAAGATCTCGAAATCAAATACGAAGTAGATTAAACCTTAAATATCAGAGGATAGTATGAGTAGAATTAATGTCAAAGACACGTGCGTGCATAGAAAAGTACCTGAAGTAACAGTCGTCAGTATCACTCCAAGAGAAGAAAACGAAGATGGAACCACCAAGTTTGCCGGAGTAGTTAAGTTTCTCAACCATGTCGGCGCTGAATGTATCATGACCGTCAACCAATTCGACATGATGTACACCAAAAAAAGCTAGAGCAATCAATGCTAAATTCAAAAGATGAAATAATCAAACTTACAAAGCCTTTCGATATCAATTCAGGCATTCTACGCGCCAAATACAATGGACTCACCATCAAAGCAAAGCTGCTCACACACACCGAAGTGACAACGGAGTTTATTAATGATCTTAACGGAACACTCAGTACGGGAATAGACCAACTAACTATCGCACACAAAGTAGACAGCAAATCACAATTACTCTTCCATTTTAACGGTGAAATGACCACTTGTGACGAACTAGAATATGAAGATGAATATGATGTCACTGAAAAGATATCCGCGTTTTACATCAACGAGTTATATTTAGCGGAGCAAGATAAAATAAAACAATTCATCGATGCTAAAAACAAAGTAAAAGGCGTTGGGTTTGAGTTAATCAATACCAACAAAAGCAAATCAAAAAGACAACAAGAAAAGCAAGCACTCAAGGCGCTACTTATCATCACATTACCACCTCTTATTTATGGTCAACTCACAAATAATATAATTGAGTTGATTTTAGATAATTACTCCAAAGCTATTCCCCACTAATTTCCTACAAATATCCTTATTTAAATAGAGCGTAGCTCTTAACTATGCATTAATACATTTAACTAAAGGACAAAATAATGAAAGTAGAAATTTGCGACTTTGGCTCAGCGCCTGAGCAAAAAAAAGACGGCTATAAAAGTTTAGGTATCGAAGTTAGAGGCACTGATGAAAGCATTAAACATACTTTTAAAAGTACAGGTGACGTGCGTCTTATTCGTAGCGGCAGTATTTATGGCACCAACGAACATGTTTTCTTTGTCATGGTAAAAGAAGATCAAGAAGATATTACTCCTGAACCACGTTATGTAGCTATTAGAGGTTTTGAATCAGAAGAAGATTACACTACCAATAAGTTCACTACGATAGACAATATAACCGAAGAAGAGTGGGAAGGCGAAAATAGCATGGCTATCATTAATGAAAATGAACCACACTATTATCAAATTCAAGTTGTAAGTAAAGAAGGCAAACTTCTTTACGACGAATAAACCCTTTATACTTTTTAAAAGAGAATACTATTATGGAAGCGAAAAACTTTGTTGTTGTACTAACTGTTATTCGACTTGATGAAAAGAAAGTTGATGATTTAATAACGAGCGTATTTACATCTTACCGTGAAGCTGAAGAAGAAGTTAAAAAAATGATAACTAACGTTATGATTTCAGATGACTTAGAAGTTGAATATATAATTGAAAACTACGTGCTAGATAGCTTAAAAACTATCGGCATCGAAGATTTACAGGAAGATGATCTTGAAACAGATCTTGACCTTGTTTTCGATAAAATTAGTAGTGATGATTTAGTTGCTCTTTATGAACTAATCACAACCGATACTTATGTTGAAATATCCCAGCATGACATTGGTTAACCCCATTAACACCTTATTATTAATCTAATAAGGTGTTTTCTTTTAGCACTCGCCTCCTGGAAGCGAACATCGAAATAAAATACGGCATTACTTCTACGCTTAACAAACACAGACACATACTAAGAGACTTTACGTCTCGGTAAATCCTATTTGTCCTTATAAGCTTTCTAAAAAATGACAAATAAATGGATTTTTACAACATCATCGCAGAAATATTTGGATTCGCAGCATCGTTTTTCTTATTGTATAGCGCCACAAGAACCACAGATAAAGATCTAATCACCTTACAAGGAGTAAGCAATGGCTTGTGGATCATCCACTACTTCCTATTCAATGCTTACACTGGTGTTATTGCGTGCGCGTTAGGATTGCTTAGAAATGCGTTCGTATTTAAATGGAATTCATATAAAGCTAAAATGGGGTACGTAGTATTATTTGGAAGCTTTTGTGTCGGACAGTTGTTCTATATAGAGAACTTAATAAATGCCACGCCTATTATCGCAATATTTATCATAAGTTATGGCGTATTGTTTTCCGAGAAAAATAAATTAACATCGTACCTCCTTATCGGAAATGCATTACTACTAGCATTCTCAATAAGCATAAGCTCCATATCTGGCACATTTAACTATGTCGCTATGTTAATGCTGTTAGGATATAGATGGGTTAAATTGACTAGGATTAACGCCTCACCCAGCGATTAAAAACTACTAGATATGAATCAACAATAAGAAGTCACAGAAATCAATCCGCGACTTCTAAATATTTATCGAATGTCCCCGTCGATACGCAATTGTTCAAGACATGCCCCCAAATTGTCCATACAATAGACCAGCACAACAACCAGCTCGCCCGTAAGAGAAAACTGGACACAACTCAGCATCTTTATTCCTATCTCCCATTTTAATTTACTGTTGAATTTTAAAACCTCATTACTAGAAATTTGTTCTAAATCTATAAGTGCAGTCTTTCTGTTCAAACATTTACCACTAAATTTAAAATCCTTCTGAATTTCTTCTGCTATCCCTACTGTAGCCCTTTCTCCTTCTTCATCATCACTAAATTCATAGAAAGTAAGAGCTGTCTTATTAGTCACCTTTACTACATTCATAAGGCCTCTGTTGACAGTTATTATTATTAATGTATTTTTAAAGCGGTGACTAAACACGTCACCCGAACGAACTATAATGATAAAAAACTTGTTTACCAGAGTTTTTTTTAAAATGAAGCATTTATTTTTTAAAATAAGAACTTATTAATTTCAATATAAAAAACTTTACTCAACCAACTAAGGGGATTGGAATAATTATAGCTTACCCTTTAAATAGAAAACCAAGCAAGGACTGTAATGACTATCAACACCACAAAAACCAGGGCTGGCGTCACCAAAACAAAAATCATATTGAGATTGTTTTCAGTTACCCATTATGAATACAGAGTTGTCGAAGTAGAAAACCATTCCCTCATCTCATTCGAGACAAAAGAATGGAGGTGGTGGCAGTATCTATCACCTAATGACTTAAAACTTTACATCAGAGTAAATTTCATTATTATATAGTTATATAAAGAGAGACTTATTCACACCCTGAATACAGATGGAATATCATGCAAAACCAGAGAAAAATCAACAAACAAAGTGCTAGCACTTCGTATAAAGCAGGTTATATCGCTGCTACCCACAAAAAGACAGTAGGTGATAATCCACACGACGAGCACAACGACGAACATTGGCGTTGGATGGCAGGATTCACCGATTCATTAGCTCAGCTTAAACCATAAAGTCATGGTTTAAAAAAGGAATGATATGAACATAAGAGAAGTACAAGACAAACAATTCAACTGGCTGAAGTCTGTTGGATGGGTCGGCAAAACTACCCAACTAGAAGATATGGCATTAGTGTGTAGCGAAATAGGCGAAGCATCAGCTGAATTACATGAAGGCCATCCCGCTCAAGCATCATTAGCCAGCTTAACCCAAATAGTAGCCAAAGCTATAAACGAATGTCGCGGTGAAAAACCAACTGACAACTTTGAAACTGAATTAGCAGATATAGTCCTACGTGTCATGGGTATCGCTTCAAAAAACGATATTGACCTACAAAGTGCCATTGAAAAAAAAATGAAAGTCAATCTTCAACGCGGTACTCGCGGCAGGAAGAAATAGAGTAGAAATTATGAGTTGCATAAATCAGTTTGCCATCGATGAAAGACAAAGGCTAGAAAACTTTGTTGCATGGTATAAGTCCAAAGCAAAGGAAAACCCAGAACAATACCCGCTAGAACTGCCAGAAGACAACGAAGGGCTCTGGCATGAAATGTTTGCGGACTTCGATGAAAGTTAATATGAAGCAAGTATTCCATATAATATTTTAAAATCTAAATACAAGAGTATCTTATGTTGATTGCAAAAGAGTTAGTAACTGTTAAATTATGCACCGGATTAATCGGCGTTTGTGTTATTGCTATTATCGGCGACGAAACAGACGGAGTTCATGCGGATATTTGCCAAACAGGTACGCAAGAATGGTTTGACCGACTTCCAGAAAACAGCAATTACCCTATAGAAGGCGTGTTTGACTTAGAGATGAACGTTTCATTTTATGAAGAAAACAATAAATATGAAATTATTAATATTATCCCGAAGTTACAGCGATGAAAATAAGAGGCATCTAATATCACTATTACCTAATACACCAACAATATCTATTGGTAAGCAATATTAACCTATTGAAACCAATCAAATCGCTTGCATACTTAATTATTTCCGATTAACATTACAATGCTTCAAATACCTGGTTATGGCAGTTATATTATAAATCCCTCATTATTTCTTGGGACGCCATTTTAAAAAGAGAATGTAAAGTGACGGCCTTACATTCTCTTTTATATTCACCTTCAACTAATAGGTTTTAAAATGAGAAAGGATAGGTTTTGCCCAAACTGCAAAGTGATCTGGGATAAAGAAATTCTCACCCCAAACTGCCCACAATGCAGAGTCACATCTTTTTTCACAATGAACTCTTCAGATATAGGCGCAGCCATGTACCTCAATGACACAAACCAAAAGCTTTCAGATTACACCGAAATTAAAAAAAAACCACCAGAAGAAAGCTAACGAAACTACCCAGATATAACGTGGTTTTCATAAAACCAAGCCAATGCTTTTGCGTCGTCCAAAGTTGAAAAAATATCAATATTAGGGGTAGGTGTCTTATCGTCCAATTCTATTATCATTGCCTGACCTAGACGAACACCCACGGAATTCATTTTTCGACATTTATCAATAAATAATCTCCCCTCTTCAACAGACATTCTATGAATAGAATAATCTTCATAGAAATTATCTTTAGTAAATTTCACTAAAGACTCTGACCACGTATCAATTCTGTGAAAAGCAGCAAGCATAAATCGAGTAGAACCATTCACTCCAATTAATTCTTTTCCTTGAAATAAAGAAACATACAAGTTACATAACCCGTGTTCGTTTTTCTCCATGGTCGCCTTGATGATGGAGCCTCTATACCTATGTTTAAAATATCTATTATTTGTTAACTGCACGCGCAATCCTTAAAGTATCAATAATGTTCTTGCTTAAAGCGTTCACACAAGTAAACTATAATAAATCAATTTGGATATCCATTCTATGAAAAACAATCCACTATATTCAATACTACTTGCAGCAGAGTCTTCTAGAAAAACGGCTAGCATTCTACTTCACATATCCGGTATCGTCTTCGCTCTCTCGTTCATTGGCCTAGCCTTACCAGCTGCAACTAGCCAAGAGCACACTGTTAGCCTTCTCGACGCCATATTTGTAGTGATACTTGGCTGCTCAGTATACATCTCAGCAAACAATAAAAAGGGATATGAGGACAACATGATTTTTTCTTACTGTAGTATTTTGAAGAATAAGGCGGGAAAGGAAATTGCAGAGAAGGAATTGTTCTATGTCTTAGGGATCGAGAACACATTTATGGATGCAAGCAATGAGTTCATCATAGATCATTACTTTTTAATTAAACGGGTAATCAACTCAGGAAAAATAGCTCGCCGGATTTCAGAGTTAAGAAAAAAAGGAACGCTTAAACAATCATTAAATCTCGTTTAAGCGCATCAGAGAGTTATTATCCTTCTACCACAACATCCGGAGAAACTTTGTTTAGTATTATCGCCAAACAAGATGCTTTTTCTAAGTTAAGCATTGGGTTATCAACATCTTCCCAATCTTGACGCTCGGTAATGTGTATTGGATTTTTCCCATCCAATACATGATATGACCATCCGATAAAGTCATATGGTTGCCATGTTCTCTCTACGTCGTGTTTTTTCACTAATGCGATACACTGATCGCCGTTTACCAAAGGATTAAAGTAGTAATCATCTCCATCGGAAACCACTATTCTAATCTGTTCGAATTGCACATAGTGAGGCAACCCCTCAACATCTGCCAGTAATCGGCAAATAGTTAAATCATCAAACGCTATAATTTTATCAAACCATGCTAAGTCAGCATCGTCCTTAATCTTTTTAGCAACCAATTGACTATCTTTACTCCCCAATTCTACTGGCATGTCTTAATCCCCATTTATGTTTACAATAATTGCGTTTTTAGCTCGTCAATTTTTCTATTGATTTCTTGGTTATGCTGCTTAGTAGTATCAACCTCAAGAAGTTTCTCAAGAGACAATTTAATAATTTGCTCTTTGTTATCGAGCAAAAGATTGATTGCTTTAGATTCTTGCTCACAGGCACTTATCTCTTGCTTGCTAGCAATATCGTCATAATGAACTGACAACTCTAAACAACAATATTCACCTGTCTCTACCGATATTTTTGTTATTGACCCTCCAGGGAGAACCATGGATTTAACTCTTTCCTCAACAAAAGCTCCGAACTCATCAGCAACCTCCTCAACACTGTTACCAGAAAAACTTGCAGTAAAGGAAACGGACTTATTCCGTTTAACCACTTCGACACTTTGCTTTCTTTCGAGTTTCTCTTTAAAAAAATCCTTAAAGTAAGGAGCAACAATTGCATACGGAATCTTTAACTCCTTTAATACATTTTTAAAAAGATTAGAGCTATGTTGGATACCCTTTTTTTTGATTCTATTCATAGTGCTTCCGCTAAGACAATATTGATAAAATTCTACCATAGGTTTTTATCAATGTATTTAGTGCATATTAAAAAGAATACCGTTGTATTTAAAAAGAATTTCTAATACTATCACCGATTAAACCTCAACAAAGGCATAGAGATGAACGTAAATCCAAACAATATCAAACGAGGCGATGTGGTTCTCTGCAAGCTATACAACATCGTTGGAATAGTTTTCGCAGAATCAATTCACTATAACGGTATGCTCCAATTCGAAGTAATGCCTAAATGCGTAGATAACGAGAAACCTAATCCTATTACCCTTGATGCCCCAGCATTAGAAAAAACTGAAGATGATATTTTAAAACCCATCAAAGCTTTACCACCTAGATGCAAAATCACGGTGGGCATAAATGAAGAAGCAGAAGACAAGTCCCGAAACATGAAAGGCATTATCACTGAAATAACGACCAGTCTTTCTGGAAATGTAACGGCCACGTTAGCACTGAGTACCGAAGGCGACAATAAACACCATTATTGCAGCTACCAAGCGCTTACCGGAACCAATAAAAAAATCACAGCATCTAGAACTGAAACTGGTTGCATGAATATTAAAACAGCTAGTAACCTTTAGGAATATATATGAACATTCAATTAGGGCAAAAAGTCCGAGATAAAACCTCTAACTTCATCGGCATAGCGTACACTCTCGATAAACATTGCTTTGGCTGTGAAACAGTATTCATTATGCCGGAAGGGTTTGATGACATAGAGAAAGGCCATGAAATATCTACAGCTGTCGTCGAAGTTATCGATGACGGCATTCTAGATAAACTTGGATACGTCCCTGCAATCAAACCAATGTATGAACCTGGGGAGAGAGTGACAACGGTTATGGGATGTACGGGCACCATCACTGTCAGATCACTAACATTACACAATACATTCAGATACTTCATCAGCCTTGATAATGAAAAAACAAATGATAAGAGAGAGATGATTATTTCGTTTGAAAACCTTTTGAAAGCAGCTAAAGACTAACCCCAACCTTTGTTCAGCAGGTCAAATCCAAAATGCCGCTTTTAGCGGCATTTTTTTATTGCTTTTTTTTTAAAACTCCTTAATATCAACACCAAGCATCGGCTAACTTATATTGATAAGCAGGTTAATGCCCGTGAGCGCTCTGACTCCGCCCCGACCCTGGCATCTATCAAAGTAACATTACAAATAACCCATTACTTATTCGTTTTAAAAGTAAAACTAATATAAGGGCTAATTTGTGAGGTCGGCACATATCTGCCCATAAAATTAGGACTACTTATGAACAATATCGCTTTACCCACCAGAATACAGATCCGTCAACTAAAAGTCACTACAAGAACCGCTATGGAAGAAGCTAGTGGAAGCCCTATGGCAGATGGTAAAAAGACAGATGCTCGTGTAGAGAAGTTTATCGCTAAACAATACAACTTCAACACTTGGTATGACATGAGATCTGCCATTAACAATCAAACCTACGAAAGAAATTTATACCCTGGCTTCTTTGGGGAATACATTCGTGACTATGACTTCGATCATGAGCGAGAGCTGTCCCATGCAGAAGCTCTTGGCATCCTTTTAGAAAAAGTCCCTCAAGGTAAGGTTAGCCACTTTAACTCCCACAAACGAGGTTCTGGTCATTTAGTAGCTCAGGACATTAGAGATATAAATGAAGATTTCTTAAATAAAGGCTTTGTCATCATAGAAGAAACCGGAGCTATATTTCGGGCTATATACAGGGGAGATGACACATTTTTCCTTATGAAAAAAGAAAAGACTCCACTGGAATTCCAACAAACACCACTCTCCTCCTGTCAGGTTGATCATATTCGTAATAACGCAGCAATTCGCATCATTACAAATGCAGGACAGAAGTTCGTAGAGGACAACAGTTACCGTCTTGAAGACGTAACATTAGGGGACGTAAAAGCTTTTGCAAAGTTAATGACAGAGAAGTGGAGTCGCCCAAGAAACACAGCAACAATGCTACTAAGACTTTATGAGCTTGAAGGATATGATAAACCACTTAGTGAATATATAGGGCAATACGTAATTGAATCTCCTGAAAAGTCTTCCATAGCACACCCAAAAGGGCTAGCTACATATGCCGCCAAAATTCTAACGAAAACATTACTACACTTTACGGAGGACGTACAACTTCACCCTATCCCCAAACGTGTAAAGAATGTTCCCGACATACAAGTTCAATACTTAGAACTAACTCTAGAACTCATTCAGCACTTAGAGTTTTAGTAAATCCAACTTTGATGTGCATAATTCCAATATTATGCACATCAAACAATCGAAGCAAAGCCGAATAAATGAGTTGTTCAATAATTACCCCTATTTTATATGGCTATGGGTATTTATTATGATAACCTAGTGAATTTGATGGAAGAAATATGCCCCAGATACTACCTACGCTACCTCAAATAGCGAAAGAAAAGAAACGAGACGTTCTGATGATCACCTTTCATGACTATCAGTCTCTTTGCCCCGAACCTATTTCACCTGAAATGAGCAAGATAAGAAGTGAAGTTATTACTGTATTAGAAAGTAAAAACATCCGTTATAAAGATGCTTACCCTCCCTTGATAATTGGAACTCTTGCCGTTCTGTATTGTGGATCTTTGTACATAGATTTAGAGGTGAATGAGTCATGCCCGACTTATGCGTTTATTTGCGATTACCTGGAAGGCGCGGCAAGCAAGTTTAAAACATTGGGCGTGACGTTAATTTGTTTGCCATTATCTCATGCAGATAGCTTTGTTTAAATATGAAATTATAAGAAACTTTAAAGTATGAAGTATATAAAGTTCACGGGCAGTTACGCCGATTTAAAACACCTCGGCTATAAGTACATTAACCATACTGGGATTTCATATTGGAAAGGCTACAACTGCATTCAAAAAAGGGGTGGTGAGCTTGGAGGTAGAAATAGAATGGCGCTCGGTGAAGCACTGTTTAAATTACTAAGAGATGGCGTTAAACTCCCGATTTCAGGCGTAAGTAATCACTTTTACTACAACGAAAAATTAGAAGAAATCTCCTTAGATGAGTTGTTTGTCCGGCAGGAAGGTGAGAGATTCGCTAGAGCAGAGCATGACGATGTGATTAAATCTTTAGAGGCTAATGGCAGTGATACAAGATTAGTCTTCGACATGATGGGTGAAAGGACGTGGAAACCTACTTATATCGATAAGGACTTTATTGCAGATATCCGAATGTTCATCCAAAAAGGATGGGTGACACTTGGAGAGTATTGACGCTAACCGTTTTAACATTCGGGGGTAGTTCACTGCACTTAATATCCATCTCATAGCATCAAGCATTCTTGGATAGCATATAGATATCGTGATCACTATTTCTAACCAATAACTATATTGCCTTTCAATACTAAAGAGTTGTGATCAACATTTCTAACCAATAAAGAGATAACAAGCAATTCTCTACTTAGACAGATAGCGTGATCACTATTTCTAACCAATAATAGCTACATATTTCAATGACAGAGATGTTCGTGATCAATATTTCTAACCAAAGAGTAACAAACATCGAGGCCACACTGCTCAATAAATAACCCGTAATCACTATTTCTAACCAAAAGATATTGAAGTAGAAAAGCGTGATCAGTATTTCTAACCAATAAAGAGATAATTAGCCTATATCTATTTTACTTTCTCCCGTGATCAGTATTTCTAACCAATAATCGTTATATGTTTCATTGCTACAGATTTTCTGTGATCAGTATTTCTAACCAAAGAAAGATATAGAAGCGCTTTCTGCTCAAAAACACCTCGTGATCAGTATTTCTAACTAATAATAGCTATATGTTTCAATATTCAATTTGCTCGTAATCACTATTTCTAGCCAATAAAGAGATAACATACAACAAACCTCCTAAATGGTCTCGTGATCACTATTTCTAACCAATAATTGTCATATATTTCAATGATAGAGATGCTCGTGATCACTATTTCTAACCAAAGAAAGATTAAGTTAGACACATGTACTGTTCAACAAACAACCCGTGATCACTATTTCTAACCAAAAAGAGAGTTATTACTACTCGTAATCACTATTTCTAACCAACAACATATATAATGACCACGACATCTCTAATTTCAATTCCCTCGTGCTCACTATTTCTAACTAATAATTGTTATATATTTCAATATACCACTTTCTCTGAACAGTATTTCTAACCAAAAATGAGAGCTATTGCAGCTCGTAATCACTATATCTAACCAATAACACCTGTGCATAACTAAAATATTCCCATCTTATTAGTTAGAACTGGTGAACAGATTGGTTAGATATAAGTAAAGGTTTGGTTAGATATTCTGATCACGGCTAAAATTATTAGTCAGAAATACCGCCATGATTGGTTAGAAATCTTGATCTTTGTGTGGATAAAAAGTGAGTAAGTTGTGCATAAGCGTGTATAACTCAAATTCGTTGGTTAGAAATACTGATCGCCCATACTAAGATATTCTGATCGTCTTGGTTAGATATTCTGATCCTGTAAAAAACATGATTGGTTAGATTTTCTGATCACGAAGGTTAGATACCTTGATCAATATGCGTAGAAATGCAGATCGCCTTAGTTAGATATTCTGATCACGAAACATCGACAAGCCTTGATTTATTGATATCCCACCCCTTCTACCTATCCTAACCTTCACCTCATTCTAATATTACTTAGCTTTTCTCTTTTAAACCTTTCAAAAAAAAGATCCTACTATTAAAGAAGATATCTCATACTCTCATATGACATAGAGAAAAACGATCAGCATTTCTAACCAAAGTAAATTTGATCTTATTTCTAATTCGTATATTCTCGGTTTAAGTCTTGCCAAGCAAATGAGAAAAATAACGCAAGCCAAAAGGAATATTTATGAACGCCAATTCAAATATTGTCACCGTAGACAACGAAGTCACCTCGAAAAAAGACAAGCTGCAAATGAAACTGTTTGAGGCTCTCGATGGAGACAAATATGACATACGGCTTTCTCATAAATACTCTAACTCCATCACAAGCATTGATTTGATGCCAAGATTTTTTCGAGGAAATGGAGCCCGTGTTCCTCTTGCTAAACTTGATCGCCTACTTGAGTTCAAGAATAAATTTACCTACGAAGAAGAACCCTGCCTTTGCACGGTTACTCCTGCCATTGTAGATATCAAACAAAGTGACGGCACAATGCTTCAAATGGCCTGTTTTCCATCTGATTCAGAAGAGCTCGTAGAAAAAATTATTTTCTTAATTGCATCTACTCAAGGCATCCAACGACTGAGACTAGGTGGTAATAATCGGCATGTAGTATCTTTTAGTATTTACCAGATCAGCCAATACTTGGAAATGATGGGCGCTAAAAAAAGCTATCAGCAAATCAGAGAAATCCTACAAATCATTAGAGACTCAAGAACACGAGTAACCCGATATAATCCTGGAAACAAAGACCATTCAATTGAAATGACACAAGATGTATGGGCTGATGCTGCATTCGAAATGAAAGGGAACGGTAGAGGAAAAGATAAGTGCTATATCGCTTTTAGTGATTATGTTGCAGATGAAATCCTCAAACTGAACTATCGTCAAATATTATTTAGCCGCTTTACGGCCTACAAGAGTAGTTTTAGTCGCTATTTAGACTTATTTCTATCCAGCATATGGACAAGAGCTAATCTCGGTCAAAAATATCCTCTAAGCCTAAACCAAGTGATGGAGTCTTATGGCAAGGGCAATAAAAGCCTGGTAACTAAAAGACGAGATATGTATGCAGCTCTTGATGATCTTGTCGCTAGAGGTGTAATTAAATCAAGAGCACCTGCAATAAGAAAGGAACCTGAATATCTCAATGAGCCCATGTCAGAGCCAGATTTTCTGTTCCACATAGAGCCGACGGAAGAGTTTGTTGAAGAGATGATAATCTCAAACGCTAAGAAAAAAGGACTTAATAAGGTTCATGGTGAAATTGATTCTGGGGAACGTATAGCGCTACCGGATAATATTGAAAGAATATACTCTATAGGGTAACATGTTGAATCACTTGGTTCACCAACCAATAGATTTGGCATAATAACTGTAGAGGCTATCACCAATGCTTAATAAAAATGAATTAGATGAACAATTGTTTACTGAAAAACTAACCAGTCTCTTAGAAGAAATACACACCTTCACCCCAGCTGACCTAACCAGAAAGCTATCTGAACTCACTCTACTATCAGCTGATCGCGCAGATATGAATGTTCAAATTAGAACTCTAAACGACCATCGTCACAAATAACCATCATCATGAAAAACGATTATCAACCATGAAAAACGATTAGTCAGTAACGGTGAACGTGAAAAATAGTTATCCCCATAACACAATTAAATCCCTGAGATAACAAATGTCTGGGCCTCTACATCAAGTAAGCAGAAAAGAAAGCCTAGGCCTCGAAGTTATCTCGGGAAGCCCGTTAATTTATTCGCAGGGAGTTTCACAGCAACCGACCTGAACATACTTCATAATGCACTTCAGGCATAACTCCTTCAGCACAACCGTTTAAGTTCATCTTCTCCCCACAATGCTTACAGGTATATTTTTGAGCATCAAATGAAGTAAATTTTTTCTTATCTTTTTCCCATTCATGCAAATCCATACAACTACTCCATTAACTCTCTGATACGATGCTTTGCCACCAAAATACCTTCATTATAAGCTATCTTAGCAATTTTTACGGCTCGTTCTGCGCAGGCCGATTCCAACTCATCTTCTACCACCCCCCAGCTTAATCCAGAGTTTAAGGTGTGAGAGTAATACCCCAACCCCTCACCTCGCCCCTTCACATGGGTAAATCCATCACTGTTAGTACCCACACGATAAGGTTCTTCTGTACAGGTAACTACATCATTTTTGTTAAAAATAAGACCAATAGCTTCCCTGAACTGCTTTTGCGCAAATTCAAAACCTCGCTGATAAGCTCTGTTGGCAATATTAACCGATCTTATAACACTACGCTCTATATCGACCACTAACTCATCGGCGGTAGACCAAAGCACAGAATCATCCCGCGTATCGTCTAATATACCAATCACTCTACACTGACCATCACTTAATATTTCGACTTCATACGGTGTAACTTTTTTAGACTGACCCATACTACTTTCCCCCTTAAAAACATTCATCACTGTGGTGTAAACGTGATAGTTTTAATTTATCTAACGAGCGACCAAAGTAAACCAAATCTTTTGGTAATTCAAATTCTGCTTCGATATAGCGATAGCCTTCAGTTTTTAAATGCACCATTCCATCTCGCTCAAAATATGGATTGACCTTTACTTTAAATATTCTTTTTAAAAACTCGAACACCATCCAAGATCTCAATAAATCAAAATCAATTCGTGATGTACATCCTAACAACGCTACCCCATCATGGTCGACCATAACATCTAGTTCGGTCATACCTTGCTTCATCGTGTCAAAATCTTCGGTAATATTATATTCTCGCTCTACAAATTTTGTTAAATCTACACCAAGTAATAACTCACCGTAATCCCGCCCTCTTATTCCGAAAGCATGTATAGAGCGAACCAACACCTTCCCACCAACGACATGGTATTCATAGCTACACATTGAGCCGCCATCGACATAGAGCGGCTTGTCGTCGTCTAAATCCAACTTTAACACTTTTAAAGCATCCTCTATATCCATACATAAAGAGTGATCAGATAAATAGCCTTCAAATGCATCAGTACCTACTTTTCCACCGGACTTCTTAATAACATCAATCAATGAGTGTATCTGGATGTTGCGCAGATAAAATACTTCACGAGTACATGACAAATCAATGAGCCAATCTTTAAGCCTGATCACCTGATAAGGCATCTTAGTGGTGAGTATTGGAGGTCTTTCTTTTAGTTTTTTAAAAAAGTCGTCTTTTACTGCAATGTCAGATAATGGTCTCAATGTCATACGCCTGCATAATAATATAATCTATCCACTTTAATGAAATAAATAAAAAATTCAAGATAAAACAAAGCCCAAAAGATTTTAAAAAAATAAATACGTTAACTAAATCGGTGTGTCAGTTTTAACCAACTAAAAATAATCGCCCCATAATGCAGTTTCGTTGACTTCGTGCCGCTTCGCATATTACTAATTACTTACATTTTTATGGTAGTTTTAAAATTTATTTATCGATAGAATGTTTATTTTCACCCCTTAAATAATAATACGAGATAGATACCATGAAAAAATCCTTATTAGCTATAGCTCTTATCGGCGCAAGTGTAACTGCATACATGAATCAAGATAAATTCAATACGGTTACTGAAGTTAAAAGCGAATCTACAATACCTTCAGCCGCCTCAGCAGTAAAAGATGCTTTAGAAACGACTATCCGCCCTTCAGAATCTAACGAGCAAGCTAACGCCTCTGTTATCAATGCAGCAGTTTCTGCAATTCATCGAACTGAATCTTACGTAACTCGGGATCAATACAGAAACCCAGCAGAGACGTTAAAATTCTTCGGCGTTAAAAATACGGATACAGTTGTGGAAATTTTACCAGGCGGCGGATACTATACCGAAATATTAGCGCCGCTAGTTAAAGATAACGGTCAGTATATCGCGGCTCACTATCCAATTGTTGAAGGTGATGAGTCTTACCGTTCAAAGTCACGCGTAAAATTCAATGATAAACTCGCTAATAGCCCCGAAGTATACGGTGAAACCTTTCAAATCGTCGATTTCATCAGTCAAACTGAATTAGCACCTGAAACTGAAGGCTCAGCTGATTTCGTATTAACCTTCAGAAGTCTTCATGGCTTAGTAAATTCAGACAAACTTGCCGCAGCTTTTGCAGAATTTAATAGACTACTTAAAAAAGGCGGCAAATTAGGTATAGTTCAACATAGAGCCGATGACGGCATTATGGTAGAGACCGCTAAAAAAGGCTACATTCCAACCCCTCACGTACTTGCTGTAGCCGCACTTAATGGCTTCGCATTAGTTAAAGAAAGTGAAGTAAATGCAAACGCACTAGATACAAAAGACTATGAGAAGGGTGTTTGGACACTACCTCCTTCACTCGCAAATGGCGAAACCGATAAAGAAAAATACGTTGCTATCGGTGAGTCTGATCGCATGACGTTGTTATTCGTTAAAAAGTAAGAATAAACTAAAAGGCCAATAATCTTGTTGGCCTTTTCTCCTCCCCAAAAAAATTGTACCCTAGTTACCCATCAACATTTCTAATTATTACTGACATAAACTAATAATTAAGGGCACAACTATGAGCTGCAAAAAAATAGCTCCAAGAGATGTATTCAATACAGCTAACTTTCTCAAGTGCATTGCACGAATAGTAAGTTGGATTGAAAAAGGTGAAATATCAAACATTGCTTTTACCCCTACCGAGATAAATGAGGACTGGGTTGATTTCAATATTGATGAAAGTTCAGGTGATTTTATTCCTAACAAGCCTTTATTTTACAAAGTAAGTAATGGCGAACCCATCAACTTAATACGTAACTTAAATGCACGAAGTGCATGGCCTGTTTATATCGTTACTGATGATTGGGAGGAATTTGATATTTTTGATATTGATGGAGATCCAAGTGCAGAGCTTTTAACCTACCTAGGCCAAGGTGAAACATCAGAGCATAATTTGAGTCAGGCTATATTTGACCAAGCAATGCTAATGAAGTGTATAGCTAAACTTTCACTGCTATGTGTAGTAGATGAAAAGTTCGATTTTCTGGCTTTTGATGAAGATTATTACAGTGCTAATAATATCCAGTTCGAAAAAGACGGACAATACATAACACCGACGAAAAACTTTTTTACACTCAAAGGTGAACCGCTGTACATCACCCGCACCACAGGCACAAACGAAGACTGGCTTATGACCGTATGGGACGAAGCTAATTCAACATATATCAAAGTATATGATGAAGCCGCTGAATTATCATCACAGTTCTTAAGCTACATTGGCGAAGTTGAATCTGACTAGCCAAACCAATAACTCAACCCACTTTGTGGGTTGTTTTTTTCTATCACAACTCCCCAACTAAACTACTGCTAGGTGAAATTGGAAGTGCAACTATTACCAATATTCTTTAGCTAAAAATGATACCTAAAGGATAAGGCGTTATTTCACTCTCAGGAATACTCATTTCTTTTACTATGTAGTAACCAGATGTCTGTACGATGTCCACCCCATTATTTGGGAAAAGATACGTCCTGCCAATGTGAGCATCGCAAGGAGAGAAACCAATAGCCGCCTCTCCGCTTAGTATCTTGGCATATTTCTGCGCGTTAACTAAGTGTACAGGAATTCCTAACCCACAAAGCGCGATAGCCATACGCATAACCATAGCAACCCTGTAGAGGCTACTGCCCGTCCCAAGAGTGATGAAGTAACCCTTATCATTCATTTCTGGATATGCTGTCACCGCGACATCAGAGCTAAATCCTGAGACTATCTCATAAGGATGACACCCTTGATGCTCAGCAGAGTGAAACCAATCAGAAAATGCCTTATGGTCGTCTTTTTCAATATCCAACAACCCCCCCGTTCTTCCATCTGAGTATCGAGAGTAGTGCTCTTTATATGTCATGTCGCCCTTAGTTAAACCCGCAGATGTTAGAGCTCTGGATACGATTTCAAAATATCTACCTTGTGTTAACGGTGTCCCACAAAAACTATCCTCTTTCAAGCTCCCTAAAATCTCAAGATACTCAGCCTGTTCACCCTTGGATAACTCACCAATCACTAAGTTATTTAAGTGTTTTTCGTCCTTATTAAACTCACAAAACCTATCGTATGACATATAAGAGAACCTAAAATCATTTGACACATCCAAGGTGTCATAATACCTTCCTCCCATCTCTCGCAATAATACATACTGTGTTTCAAGCGCAGCAATAGCCCACTTTATCAAAGTTATTAATTCAGACGGTGAATCCCATCCAAGCTTTTCAATTCCCCCATAACTTGATTGCTTATTGATTACTAAAATCTCCTCATCTAACCAGAAGCAAAATGACAAATTACCAATATGAAGATAAACCTCAGACCACTCCTTATATGACGCAACACTACATCGATACCATTTTTTCTGATATTCAAATTCGCTTAACCAACAATCCAACTCGGCTTTGCGCTCTTGGTCGTCTTCAATATCAGCACATTTCCCTTCAAAATACGATAAAGGCTCTTTCTCCATAGAAATCCAAACAGGTGAATACTTTGAGTGAGAATGACTTTCTTCTTTATGAACGCCATTTAACAACTCCCTTAATCGCTTAAAACCATCCCTTAACTTAGAGAAAGGTACTTTTGTAGTGTCATACCCAGTAGAGCTAAGAGACTCTATATGTTGTGTAAATTCTGCCTGCTTCATTGACCAACCTATTAACGGTGCTTCTAATATATATATTTAATATTTTATTAAAAATCTAATACTCAAACCACCCTAAAATCCTTGCAGTTATGTTAAAAATCATTAATGTAGTCCTTTAACATAAAGTTCATAAACACACGGTATTTCATGAAACCCAATTTCCCAGCGCCAATACTGATTATCCATGACCCATGCATTGGCTTAAATCTAGCAATAGCCCATATGGTAGCGAAGCAAGACATAATACCTATAGCTATTTGCGCACCAGATCTTCATAAACCATTTACTCCTGTTTTTGATCCGCTAGATATCATCCATTTAAAACCGCCTGAACCTCTACAAGACTTAGCGCCAGTCTCCGCATGTAATCATGGGTGGTACAGACAATTCGAAAAAAAAGATAACCGAAAGTATTTAAAATAATAAAAAGAGCAAAATATGTCAGAGAAGTCATCACTAAAGAAACTATATTCCAAAATACCATCGTTCGAATGTATCGAAGGTTGTACAGACTGTTGTGGGCCAGTCCCCCTAACAAAGCTTGAAGCTAAGCGGCTCAACGTTGACAGCAATCTCACGCCGACAAAGTTGGGCTCATGCGATTGCGTATATGCCAGCGAGAAAGGCTGTACCGTTTATGAAAATAGACCATACATGTGTAGATTGTTTGGCGCTACTGAAGATTTGAAGTGTCCTCACGGCAAGAAGCCAACAAAATTATTATCAAGCGATTCAACTAACAGACTAACTAATGACTACAGAAAGCTTGAATCTATCAATGTAAAAAACATACAAGAGCAAGTTGGGCAATTTGTTTCCCTTAATGAGAAAACCAGTTAAAATTAATTTAGAAACAAATATATTAAGTACAACAACATAATAAAAACAAGGAAGCATTCACGTGAACATTAAATCACCTAAAGTAGTATTAATAAGTATTCTTGCCTTAATGTACCTAGCACTATTTAGCAGCTGGTACATATTTAAACAGTCAAATGCTTTTACGTTTGATGAAATATCGATTAAACACATCAATAATCATATATCCAAAATATCTAAACTATCAATTGATAAGACAAACGCTTATAACAAAATTATTTATGTTTGTTACATGAATACCCGCGACTTAGACGAATACTCTTCGCTGGACAGATTAGCCCTGAATTTAGACATTGCCAGCAAAGAAACTAAACACAATGCATACAGCGCCATGGTAAATAAAGTTTCATCCTGCGTTATCAGCGAAAACAACTATCTTGTAGAGATTGATAATAGACTAAATTTATTCAATCTTTCACCACCCTATTCACCAGAAGTCCAAGAAGCACTAACTATTTCCATCTCCAATATCGCCTCTTTTGAGAACACCATCAGTAATTTAGATGAAATATTAAATACCAGTGAATATTATAAACTTACATCCCTAGTTGATTATAAAAGCATACTAGAGGCAGGCAGAAAATACGCCAAAGAACGAGCAAACGACGCTAGAGGGATTGATAATGTCGATAGATTGTTCGATCATCTCCAGAAACAAATAGCAAAAGATAATTCAAATGAAAATCCAGATAAAGAGAACGATTCATGATAGTAACAATTACTGCTTGGTGGTTAATACCGCTAGCCATACTAGCTACAGTGGTATGGGGAACATATAAAACTATCCAAGAAAGAGAATATGCACTTGGAGAGTGTGTTGGGCTTTTCGGTCAAAATCCAGAAGCGTATTTCATCCTTAAAGATAACTCCACAACAATCTGGATATCTGATAGGAGTGAGAGCACTTTTATGGAATGTCCCTGGTTACACAAGAAGTTACTAAAATTCAAATTCCATCACAGAGAAGGAATTATCAATTACGCTATTGATGACAAAGAAACATTCCTACAATTCCCCATGCTATACGCAAAAAACGGCATGATTGCTACATGCGATAAGGGTGGGTGGTGGAACGTAAGTAAATTGGAACGTGACCAAAAATTTTACCACAGAGATAGAAACATACCCTTTGGCTTTATTCGGTTCCAAATCCCATGCGGAATAGACGACCTTGTCTACAAAGAAAATAATATTATCAAGTCATACAAATCCAGAGATGACATGATGAAGTTTATAGAAAATTCTGCTACATAACCCTCGAAATACCTTTACATACCTCAAACAATCATTAATATATTTCTTGCAGATTGGTTGTTTGGGTTTTTAATCCTCTCCGTTGACTGTGAGCGGCCTCTCATCCCTCGTCACATCTCCACAATTTTGTGAATGGCAAAGTGAGCAATACCAAACCAACGCATAACCCATAATAATGAATTCATTATACGTGTTGTGTGAAGAGAGATGATCACCATTAACGCGTAGCAAGGGATTATTATATTGAAAATCAGTATTTCAGGTATCAGCAAAACATCATTCATTAAAAACATCATTGCCGGATTGAGTGAATCTCACTCCAGCCCATACAAGAAAGCTTCGAACATCTCTCGGTTTTTTGTGACCACTTTCGAATTAAACAATAATCACGAGATTGATCAGTTATTTACTTCAACTAGAAAAGTACCAAGACCCGCAAAGGAACTTATAGCATGTCCTGAATGTGGAAACGAAGATAATAACGAAGACCATATTGGATTCACTATGCCATTCCAAGGTGACTGTAATTTTTGTGTTTGTCAAAATTGCGGCAGAAGGACTTTCCTTAGCGAATGGAATAACCCATTAGCGCCAGAAGCCCCTTTTGAACATGATGAAATAGACGAAGGAGTTAGACAACTAGCTCTACGAGAAGATAAGCTACTAGAAATATCCGACCAATCTATGACACCGTTCGTTGCTGTTTTCACTCAAGACTTTAGTGATGCTGAAATCATACCACATACCATCGCCAGTATTAGAAGCAACAATACACATGACTTAGGTGAAGCGATATCGTATTGCCTGAAAGAGAAAAATAAATGTATCCAAAACGGGCACATGGATGCATTTTTTAAAATAGGCATAGTTGATTCAGAAGGCGTTCAATACATCACTGACTATGAACGCGGCTATAACGAAATTTAAATCACAGAAAGATTAAGCCAAATAATTTAAACAAATTTTAAAGAGAATCACATGACTTTTATGGAAGAGCAGTACAAGGCCAACACTGCACAAACCGTTGACGCCAATAAAGTAAAGCGCCACGAGATTGAGGAAATACTAAACCTATATACCAAAAACAATCTCCCTATTGTTACTGAAGCTAAAAACTTATTAAAATACGACCATATGTCACTGAGACTAGCTATGCAGCAAATCTCAGTATATGTATGGCCTACCACTGAGCTCATAGAGTGGTTAAAAGCAGATATACCAGACATGAATGATGCTATTGAAATAGGCTCAGGAAACGGGGTCTTAGCAGAGTTTCTTGGTGTTAAAGCGACAGACAATTATATGCAGTCTGACAAGTTCACTCCTAAGAGTCCGGAGCAAAATGAATATCACCAAAGCGCAATGCTTCATTTCGCCGTTACAGGTTGTCCTAAAGTAGTCTATGGAGAAAACGTAGAGCAACTAAGCGCAGGCGAAGCCATACAAACCCACAAGCCTAATTATGTATTTGGGTGTTATATCACGCACAAATATGAACCTGGAATGAAAAACGGAAATGCTTTAGGTGTCGATGAGGGATGGATAACGCGTAGAAGGCAAGTTAAAACCTATACAATGATAGGCAATCGAACCACCCATAAGGAAAAGCCTATCCTAAAGAAAGAGCATAAGGAAATTAAATTAGAAGGCTTAATTGTTAGAACAGGCACCCCAGAAGACAACCGGATATTTCAGTGGACGCGCTAAATAAGTAATTAAGACTAACTAAATTTCAGCTAGAGTAGCCCAACCTTTATTGATAAACATCTTAATATCATCAATAAAATCACTATCAACATAGGTTGGCTCCCACTGCTTTTCACCAGTCATAGCGAAGACTAACCCCATATCACTACCCTTTGCCTCTAATTTTTTCATTAAAGAAGCATCCAGACTCATAGCAGTCTTCTTCCCCTCAACGCTCACAAAACTTTTGTCCAAAGTAATTTTATCTAAGTCATCATTGTAATAAAAAAAGACCTTCTTCCTTCTCTCGCACAAAATAAGTTCTGCACCAGATTTTAAAAGCTCAAACAAGGGCTCTCCAAAAGCCATTCTGTTTTTTCCACCAAAAATTTCACCGCCTTTTTTCTGTATGCAGTTTCGGTTTTTCCAGTAAGAAATCCCATCATGATTAATACATTCGTAACCAAGTTCTTTTAGTGCAGCATAACTACCAGTAAATTTTATGTATTTCATCCGAGCCCAGCTAAGAATATAAAATTTAATAGTAACGAAAATTAGATTTCCGAACAAACATAAGAATGCACAAGAAAACTACTACTAATCAATAAATAAACTTGTATTCGAATCCGAAATCATTAAAGTGATACCATTGAAATAATTTAAAAAAAAGAAGCAGCATCATTAGCAGACTGCTTGAAATAACCGACTTAATTAACAATAAAGACTACAAAGCTCTTGAAGAGACAACTTGTGAATCAGACGATAGTTTAGAGGACTTTATCGACAACGAGCCACCTCTCAACGAAACAGAAGAAACTTTAAGTAAGTGGACTGACACTATGCTGGAAGACAAAATGGATGAACCTTTTTATCGTTACTCTATGTTTGATAATTATCTAATCGAAGAAGATGATTAAAGCCTACATCCCAGTTTCGCAATTTAATTTACTTAAACGAGTCGCACATGTTATTTGATTTATGGCAACCAGAAAACAAAAAAGCTTTTGTAAGAATATACGTAGCTGGAACCGATGCTTATATTTGGCGCAAAAGCGTTAAACACACATTACAAATAACCGATGCGACTCCAGACTTCGAGGACGAGATTAGATACTTTCTGGCAGAGTATTACATCTACCTTGAAGATCTCACCACAAGACGAGATCTGATAGAAAAGTTAGCCACCCACAATCTTATTATGGGGAAGTATGCGCACTTAAACAAAATAAACCAACACACAAAACTCCCACGCCGTAAAAAAATAACTATCGTTAAACACACGAATAACGTAATACAATTCCCTGGGTCGTTTAACAAAAAAAGATAGAGACCTGTTCGCTACATAACAAACTCACCAGCATGTTAATTATGAGACACAATGCATCTCTATATGATCCCAATTCCCTGTTTCAGGGTTATAGTCCACTTCCCAATAATAATTACCACTTTCACAATAAGGAGTAGACCAGGTACTCTTGATCATAAACTTTCCCTCATAATCGCTTGCCCGACGAAAATAATCTATTTCATTACAGCAACTCTTCCTTGCTCCAAGATACGTGTTCACTTTAAAACAAATCCAATACGCTTCCACTAAGCACAGAATTTCAATTAGTATTTTTGCAAGAAGAGTTACATTAGCCTCATCAGTTGCCATTAAAACTGAAAGCCCGAAGTCTCTAGGGATTATGTCATTAACGCTATGCCACACCATAGAACCCTCAGGTATAATAGCAATGCACACAACAATGAGCATCAATAAAACCTTCCTCGATGTGTTAATGATTTTTCTTGTTTTAAAAAGCAAAATCTCACCTTGAGAGCCTTCATTCCAACTTGAAATAGCAAAACCCATCGCCCACAACACGAAGGCACCAACTAATAAATAGCCATAAGGCAAAAGAGCTAATCCTAGATCCGGCAGAAATTTTACGGTGTTATAAAATGAGGTCGCTATGACAAAAGAAATCTCCGCACGGAAGATATAAATCATCAATACTACAATTAAACCAACTACACCCTTCATAGGCGCTCTATATACGTTGCTATTACTCAAAACAAACCCTTCTTAATTAGTATGACTTCTTTCTGATTGGCAACTCATTATTCTACCAAAGAATATTTACAAAACCACATAACACGAGATCGCTTTATATAATGTAAGTAGATAAACTCCTTCCTTTATTGATAATAAAAGTACCTCTTGCAATGATCGTTAAGCAGTCACAACAAAACACAATAAACGTTTCATTTTCCAATTTTAATCCCACCATTAAAAAAAATGGACTAAATGCGCTATCGCTTTATCTTCATAATATAGGCGTTCCAAACACTCGCTCAGAGGACGGTGGCATCATACTGACATCAGCTATGCATGCCTCGCAGTATGAAAAAGTGGAAGCATTTATCAGAGGCGCAAAGCAAGGTGTTTTTTTTCGCTAGAAAGAAAACCTAAAGTTTGAGTTACCTTCTTACAGACCTTCTTAGTATTGAGAAATTAACTTTTTAAAACAGGACTAAAAATGAAAAAATTATTTATCACATCAGATGGATTCGTACTTTACTTCAGCCAAGACAATCAAGAGTGGTCTGACTTAGTTTGTGATTTAACATTTGATGATAAAAATAATCACCCAATAGACAGTACAGGAGCTAAACTTGATGGTGAATTTACTGATAAAGATTATTATATCAGTCGAGCTAAGTACATGGCAGCTTCACAAGCATCATCACTTGGTGAGCAATTAAAACCTGCTGACCTTGAGCTTGATGACGAAGATGAAAATATCAACACGTTAGCAAACTTATACGCCAGCGACGCATGTGAAGAATCAGTTCTAGATTTTAATGTTGCTCATGATGCAATATTCTCTCATCTAGAATTACTGTACCCAGAATTGGTTTAATTTTAAAACACTTAAAGGCTCTTTTAGAGCCTTTTTACTTTTGTTTTTTCCACAACCTATTGCACTATCCTAATTGCATCAATTACAGAGGCCAGAAATGTATCAATGCCCATTAAAGTATCTAAACAAAATTTGTGACAACGACGAATGCACGCACGAGCATTTAGAAGATGAGTATTGTGATGATAAAGGAGAGTCATGTGACTTTTGCCTCGCGACTGAAGCTTATAACGATGCCTTTGCAACTATGCGACATGCAATGATAAAAATAGAAAAAAGAAAAGAAAAAACAGAAATGAAAAAGTAGTTGCATCCAGAGCACCTTTCATTAAGATCAGTGCATTAATAATAAGAACTCATATAAGTAAACACCATGACTCAGATTAAAATAAACGCGCTACATAAAGACATTCAATCAGTGATTAGCTTTTATGTTAAACACCTCAAGCCAGACTTTATCAGCGACATTACCTCTGAGCCTAAAGGTGTATTGAAAAATGAGTATGCGACATACTTAATGGACGATCCTTCAGGGATTGCCTTTTGGAGTAAAACAACACCAAGCGTCAGAGGGTTTGGTAACAGTAGAACCTACTCGCTAGATGAAATCACTAACAACCCTACAAAAATAGATATGGTCAAAAAAGACTATAGCGACATATTGTCTGTCATTGATAACTCTGAACTTGAAAAAAACCTCGATATCCTCGTAGAAGATAACTTAGCCAGAATTAATGCAATGGCATCAGAGCCTGCTAATGAAGAAATGAAGGGGAAAATCAAAGAAGAGATATACGATTATCAAATCTTCGCCAATAGTGCGTTTAAGAGCTTGAGTCGCCTTCAAATACTTAAATCTTCCACTCCAGCAAGTGCATTAACTCGCTTTTGCGATAACATCCTTTGTATACCCTCTCGCCAGCACATTATTGAGCTTTCTCAAGATGCGCCGGAAGGACTCTCCCTAGTGGCAATAGTAGACAAAGAAAATTTGGCAGATAGTTATTTCACTCTTCTTGCTAAAACAAACGGGAATGTCCTCTATTTTAGTGACGAAGGTGATGAACAGTTCCCAGACCAATCTTCTGGCAGAAGAACTGATCGACAAGCAATGAACAGAATTGAAGAGAGTGTATTTCCTTATCGCCTACTAGAACTTGAAGTAGTTAATGATAGACATCTCAAGCTAAGTGATTCTACCAAGCTATCAACTGAACGCGATTCACCCATATCCTACATAGGCCAAATCAGTAAGCTAACCCATAACGAATTGTTTTTACTTTCCCTTATACTTCACGACGTGAATATAGAAATAGAAGGCAATCCTAACCTACCTTTATTATATAACTCACAAGCATTATTATTACCTAGTAAATCGGGCACAGGACTAGTTGTCAGCAGTGAAGAAAACAGAATAATTAACGTCCCATCCGTTTCATCTAAAGATGTGAGCTTTGATATGCATGAAGCAGCTGATAAAGCGATAGATGCTCGTGTAGCTCACCCATTTCCACTCAATCGTTTTGAAGGACGCTTTGATGACGTATTATCTGAAACTCCCGTGCTAAATCAAGATGACTCAAAAGAACTCACAATTAACACGCCGGAATATAGTTACCGTGGGGGATGGTGTCGACAAACAACATTTAACATTAAAAACTCCACCATTGCTCCACTACATAAAAACCTGTTTGGTTCGAAAGAACGCGTAGAAGCTGACAATATCTATTTAATGCGCAGAGACAAGGCACAACTTTTAAAAGCCCATATCTACGCAGAATATGAAAATCAAAAAACCGAACGTGAGCAATGGATCATTGATAACACTATTAAATCACCAGTTTTTAGGTCGATGCTGGCGAACCTAAATAGAAATTACTTCACTATGCTTGATTCAGATAAAGCCTTTATTGATTCACACAGAAATCTAAGAGGTATGAGTAACGATTATGTCGGGCAGCTAAGCCTATGGAGAGGTGCAAAATACGACATTAATAACACCGGATCATTAGACATAGAATTATCAAACGCTAACTACAGAATTCATTTAAATCGTCAAGACTACAAAGAGCGCTGTTTTATTACAGGTGGCAAAGCATCAATCATTGTAATGATTTCATCTTACGATGCATTCTCCCTTGCGCAGTTACTCGACGTCGAACGAGAATCCATGCCATACGATTTAGATTTGACCGGATTAAAAAACTACCAAGGCAATTCAATATTAGACAGAATTGATCCCGTCTCCAATATCGAATTGCCATGTGAAGAAGAGCATCATGCCATTATTGCAGGACTATCAATCAAAGGATTTAACCAACTTCGTACTGAGTTCAATTTATCAAAATTAAAACGCACTGAAATTGAAGGCATCCTATTTCCAGACGAGTCCTAACCTGAATATGCAGTTACCATATATGTTAACTGCATCTCCCTTCACTAGATTTTTACGAATTACTAGCCCACCCATGGCGCTATATATATGTGACATTTAAATTTAAATTAAATAAAGGACATACAATGATCACATTTTTCAACTGTAAATTAGCAGGAACTACTGTCGACAAACCAACCCTTATCAAAGGGATGAATGACTTAGTCGTTCTCGCTAGCACAAACTTTAGTTATTTATTACCAAATCGCGTAAAGCTCACAGGTATTGAATTTGCTAAAATAATTTTAGAAAACAATGTGAGTGCTCAAGCAAAGGCCGTTGCAGAAATACTAATACACGTCGATGCTCTACCACCGCATTATATTTTTAAAACTTGTGAAGATGTTCCAGAACAAGGGTTTGACTATAAGAAGGAAATCGCAATCACAATGAAATCCTTATTAGAACAAGTTAACGAATCGTTTAGATTAGGCGCTAGAAATGCTTATTCATTTTCTTTTGAAAATGAATACGGCAAAAACTCAATGGGACTAGTATTTGGACATGATGCAGATAGTGCTTACAACACTATTAAACATCTTAAAAATATAAAAAAACCATCCGACACATGCCCTACTCGGCAAAACCTCGGAATTAATGGTTCGATGACAATTGAAGTAATGAGCAACGTGACCCGAGAAACCTTTTTCGGGCTAGAAATCATTAATCATAAAGTTGAGCAATTAAAGACTGCTTAAAGTCAATAAACTAAAACCACATTCATTTGTGGTTTTTTATTTTATAATCTGGTCAACTTATTGCACTGATTGAAATATCTAAATCTTTTAAAAGGCCGTCTTTTAGATTATAAACAACTCCATGAACTTCAACGTCTTGATTACGCATCCAAGCATTTTTAAGAACCGTTGTATTTCCTACGTTAGCAACCTGCTCCATAACGTTCAACTCACACAATAAGTCGCTCTTCTCTTCCTTACCAGAAACAGACATTAATCTTTTTTTATAATACCGACACGTATCTTTAATATGATGTAACCAGTTATCTATCAATCCATGATTCTCATTATTTATAATGGCCTCAATACCACCACACCCATAATGTCCACAAACAATAATATGCTTTACCTTTAAAACATCAACAGCATATTGGATAACAGATAAACAGTTTAAATCAGTATGGATAACCTGGTTGGCGATATTGCGGTGCACAAACACCTCACCAGGAGCTAAGCCAAGAAGCTCGTTCGCCGACACTCTAGAATCAGCACAACCTATCCATAAATATTCAGGTTTTTGTTGTTCAGATAGGACAGTAAAGAAGTTTGGGTCTTCTTTATTTATAGCATCAACCCACTCTCGGTTGTTTTTAAATAGATGTGTTATTGAACTCATTTTTTTCCACCATAACTAAAACCATAATAACGAACAACTTCTTTTTCTAAAAATTGCACCACTTTATATTCATAACAGTCTAAATGCATTTTTCCTATGACTCGACCACATGTACAATGCAAGTCTTCACCCATAGACCAATTACAACAACCATAACCTTGCTTGAATAATGGGATCACGCCTTTTAAAATATCACTCCCCCCAATATAGATACTTGCCGGAGAATGGTGCACTCGATTAAATTTAGCTTGTTTGTTTTTTCTATAAACCTTTATCTTGGGCTTCACCAAGAATCCACCAGAAGAAATTCTTGCTCCCTCAAAATTACCGCCTCCCTTACCACGGGAACAATCATATATCGCATCACCAAAAGGCTTTAACAAAAACCCCCTTACGGGTCTTAAATCATTTGTTAAATGCTCACCACACTTACACGTTATAATCATAGGTCACCTAGAAAACAATTAATTCTAAAGATTCTCTCATACATTTAACAATTATCCCATTAATAATTAACGAGATATGTTGTCAATTGACCTCAAATATTGTAATTTTGTCTTTGAGTTTAAAAAACAAACAAAATGAGGCGTACATGGAAATAATACTAGGAGTCATCGCAGTAGCAGTAATAATAGGTTCCGGACTTTGGATGATAAAGCTAGAATTCAGCAAGTCGACCAATGAGTTAAAAGGGATTAAGTTACAACTACAAGATTTAAACGCAATTCGAACTGAAAACATACTTGATTTGCAATCATCAATTGTCGAAAAGAAAGAACCATCCTCCGACTCTAAAACTGAAGATTTAAAGGCCACCCAACAGGCCAAAGTACCTCAAACAGAAATCAAAACCGAATCCAAAACAGATATAAAAGTACCTCAAGAAGAAAGCAAAACACCCAATAAAGAGATCACTCCTTCAGAAGCTAAAGCACAGGTTGAAACCACAAACATTAAAGATACACCAGCAGCAACACCCTCTACCGAAATAACTAAAACTCTAATTAAAAACAAAAAATCTAAAGTTAATGAAGAGCCCAAAGCCAAAAAAGCTAAAGCTAATAAAGAACCTATAGTGAAAATCGTAAAGACTGCAACCAACCCCAAAACTAAAGATTCAGAGAACACTGTCAAAATACCTGATAGCGGAAAAGTAAGAGTTACACTAATCAATAGCATCATAGGTGATGATAAAACATCCAAACAATTTACATCTAAAAGCAAACTTCACATCCCAGTACAAACCAACAAAGAAATAGCCAAAGCGAATGGCGTCCTTATAATGAGCAGTCGACATAATATTGTGGCAACACAAAAATCTAACAAACAATGGGAGCGTGTTATTGCGCTTATCAATGCTGGCAATAAGGCTAAAGTGGAAGTAATAGAAGATACTCAAAAACACAAAACCAAAATTGATGTGATCTTTCAAAACTAACCAAGCAAGGGGTGATAAATCAGTTATCACTCCTCACCTACTACAGCAGTTTAGCCTAATATAAATACATCTCCCGCACCATCAGTGTTAACATTTTAAAAAATGTACCCAACAACAATACTGACATAATGATCAATAAATTCATCAAGAAAACCATATCTAAAATCACTCACCATACAAATGGGTATTTTACTCTATCCATAGATAACGATGGATTGACGTATGAAACAGGCCAGTTTGCAAGGCTTGGGCTACTTAATAAAGAAAACAAACTAATAGCAAAACCCTACTCTTACGCCAGCAATCCCAACAACGATGCAGAGTTTTACATTGTAGAAGTCACAGGAGGCGCTATATCACCACAACTAAAGGCGCTCAAAGTAGGCGATACTGTTTATGTTGATAAAACAGCTAACGGACAACTCTATCCAGAAAATATAAAATCATCCATTAATGCGTGGTTTTTCGTAACTGGAACAGGCGTGGGCGTACCTATATCACTATGCTCAAATCCTGAATTTCTAAACAAATATAAAGAAGTGTTCATTGTTCATAATGTAAAGTGCACCGATGACCTACATCACAATGAAATATTAGCCAATCACAAGAAAGTTAACTATATTCCGTTCATCAGTCAAGGAGATCCTGATAACTATAACGCAGGGAGGTTCACAGATAACTTTAAAGAACTCATGAGTAAATACGAAGGCAATCAAGAACTGACTGCTTTAAAATCTCAAGTGATTATCATAGGGAATCCAAGCATGCTAAAAGAAACGGTGGAATTCTTTAAAACCGAAGCCTTTTCTTTTAGAGGAGAAGATAAGAATATCTACGTAGAAAGATATTGGTAACCTGAAAACTACCCAGGCATCTTGGATAGGAATGCTCTAAATCCCTGTTCGTTGACACAATCTGTTCCTACTATTTCTTGCAGGGCAACCCAATTAGTATTCCCCGTATGCGCATTAAAACGCCACCAATGCTTTATATCCCTATCAGCTCTAATTTTATTACTAGAGCTATTTTCTGATGTGTTCCTTGATTTGATCTGCAACTTCTCACCAGATACTGACACAAAGTCCACTGACCTAACTGTGCTACCCCAGGCGCAATACCAACCCAAGTTATACAACTGACATGAGATATATTCTTCTAGTAGATTTCCAGACATGCCTTCAGACGACATATACAAGCGATGGCCTAATATAACGTCAGCTATATCGACATCCCCCAAGTATTTAGATATTAGGAAATCCATCGCATCATCATGCTTAGTTTTAGGCTCAACAAGCAACTTTGACGATGCTTTATTATTTAATGCAGACGAATACCTTTGCACCCATTTCTCGATAAGAGCACTCGGTTTATTTTGTTTTGTTTTAAAGTTCGGAGAGAATTCAGGATCGCAACTTGCGCTAAATATAGTGCTGATTGCTTCATCCCATTTGATATTGTTCTGTTTTGCGAAATTCATCGCAATTATTTTGGCCTCTTCTTTTCCGATAGCAGCAACTGCTTCGATGTAAGAAGTGATAATACACCCATTATTTTGGAGATTTCCCCCATTGTAGGGACAGAGCAAGATACAATGGATTTATAATTATGCATGAAAAGTAGCGCTTGCATTGGTGAACAATATAATTAGTATGAGTACAAGCTAATAATACTAATTAGGAAGTTCCGTGAAATATCTATATTTTTCTAACAAGAAAGCGTTCAACATGCATCAATTCAAAATGTTCTTAACTTTTTTCTTAATGCCGATGGTATTCACAATCCTAGGAATAGTGATAGGCGTAAATATATAACAATTTAGACTATTTCAATAAATCGACTAAAAGTCATTAATTTCTACCATCGGTATGATCCCTTCATACCGCTCTCTAATAATTATCTCTCTTTGTTCATTAAATAAGGTTCTACAACAACCGGAACCGTATGCTGGGCTCACTACTGACGTTGGATCTTTAATGACATCTTCGTAAATACCACAGGAAGACAGACCATCTTTATCAAAGGCCAAGTGTTCACATGCAGTTTTATCTGCATTCCAACGCCCAAAACCACACGGAGCAGCTCGGCAGCACTCGCCCGAATTTACACAAGCTTTAACAAACATAATAACTCCTTAAATATCTATAAACCTATCTTAATGAAAGCATTATGATCGTCAAGCAGAAGAACAACATATTAAAGTTGACTCAGCACCCATAATCATTAAAGTAGTTGTTATATTAAACGTTTCAACATATACAATCAGGATGCTCATGAGATACAGCACTACGATAAGAACCGCACTTAGCCATGACGATGTCATTTCATCAGATCTAGACATGAGCATTATTAATCAACAGTTATCTGATCTGGATAGATTAGATAAGCTCAGTGATAACTTTTCCAATCCTGACAACCAAAAAGCATTTACCTTTATCAGTTTGCGCCCAGTTTCTTTCGAAAAGCAAAAACTTTTTGGCTCACACGTACCAGCTGAGCAAGCTCAAGAAATTCGGGTTATTGGTGCCAAACAAGATAGTAAAGGTGACTGGGTTCCCGACGAAAGCAATACATATTTTAAAGCCTTGATCACTCAGCGATGCATCAGTGATGCCTTGTTCAATAGCTCTAGAGGAAATGGTGAAGCTATCACACTAACTGAGCTTAATGGCGTCAAGGCTGACGGGTATGAACCTTTTTACAGCGCAGAAGACCAATACGGCAAAGGAATCAACAAAGCATCTAATACCGTGTTCGAGGCACTAAGCGGCGCTATAGAAGAAGTCAAACGTTTACAGCTAGATGATGTGGCTTTATCAAATAAAGAAAAATCAACGCTTATAAGTCACCTAGAGAGCATTTTACGATATAGCCAGAGAGGTTATAAATATGACCTGAAAAGCACCCGAGAACTACTTGAAAAAGACTTTCAACATATCAAAGCAGAAGTGATCAGCTCTATCACCAATAAAGTGCTTAATGTTTCAAAGCAACTACTCCTTGAAAGTAATGTCAGCAACAATACTGATTCAGATATTATCCACCACTATAAAACGCACAATGAAGTCGAAGGCAAAGAGGACATTGCTACATTGTTAGAGCGTTACGCTGACACAATGACTGGGCACGCCGAAAAAGATGAAGCTCGTAGTGTGCGTTATTGCGCTAACAATATCTCAAACACACACGTTAAAGAAGTGCTTAAAACTGGCTCGACGGCCAAAGGCTGGCTAGACATCGGTACACCATCAGGTGGCGCACCCTTCTTCTTTGGGGATGCCTCCGGATTCAATCATAACTGGTTTGAGCTAAGATTTAACTTTGTAGGCGAAAGAATGGATAGAAATGGAGAGATAACACTCTCTGACTCATCAGGCATACTAACTTTAGGCATGACTCGATACCAAATAATGGACTTATTACAATCCGCCCTCACTGGAGATTGGGTAAAGAGCACAATGAGCAATTACTTAGGCACAATACTACCTTTACCAGAAGCAAGCGATCAACATGACGAATATACAGTTGATATTCCAGAAGACACAGTTGAAACCAAAGAACTTACAACACTCGTAGAAGAAGCTTTAGTTTTAGCTAATTCTTCCTCTAAGGCTGCAAAAACAAAAATCAAACTCCTTGAGATCACCCAGCAACTGACAAAAGCTTTAGAGGAAGAAAACATTAGCCGCAAGACTACCTTACAAGAATCTCAGGCAGAACTTGCAGATAAGTTCTTTGATAAAAGCCAGGCACAGATAGAAAACCTTCTAGAAACAGTCGGAGAATCCCACCCTGAAATTAAGAAGATGATCCCCAAACTCCTACATAAATAGCAGTAAATGAAAATCCTAACTCGGTTATAGTGTATTTCTTATAAGTTGTTTTATATAAAATACGCTATAACAATCCTCATAGAGAGTTAACTTGTGCCTGAAAAAACAGAAAAAGAATTGAAATCGTTAAAAGAAATTGCGATTAATGCCCACAATGACGCAACAAGCAAGATGCATGAATACGCCTGCGCCCTACCGATTGGCACCGAAAGAATCAAAGCCTTTGAAGCGTATCAAAATATCCGACTAGCAACGCGAGTAGGATAGATTAAAAGTGATTTTCGCCTTAGATTATGATGACACCTATTCAAGCGCTCCTATGCTCTTTAAACCATTCGTTATTATGGCAAAAGAACAAGGACACAGTGTCACATTCGTTACTTACCGCAGCCCCTATGTTGGTAACCATGACATTGAAGCTGACGCAAATGAGCTAGGTATCGACATCGTCTTTACTTCCGGCAAACAAAAGCGCCATTGCTTCAAAGCAGATGTCTGGATAGATGACTCACCAGAGTGCATTCCAACAGCAGTACAGTTAGGTGAGAAGTATGATTCCTGTCTAATGTGTAATGACATGTACATCGTCACTTAATAAGCCCTAAACACAACTTCTCACACTATTTCGCCAGCCCATTTCTAAACAATACTAAAAAAACCGACCTGCATACCTATTTAACTATGAAGACAAATCTAACTTAAATTAAACAGGACAAAAGAATGACTACTTTTAAAATAGAAAACTCAGTATTTACTAATGCGCTAATTACGGTTTTAGATGCTGTAGAAAGAAAAGGAACAATGCCAATACTGTCGAATATATTAATCGATTCAACTAATGGCGTAATGATATTTACTGCAACAGATCTTGAACGTGAAATTGTAACTAAAATCTATACTCCTGAGATTGAAGATTTTAAAATCACAGTACCAGCAAGAAAAACTGTCGATATTTGTAAAGCGCTTCCTAGCGATCAAATATTAAAGGTTAAAATTGAAGGCGATGACAATGTAACTCTTTCGTCAGGACGAGGCCGCTATAAAATAGCTACTTTACCTGCTCAAGATTACCCTAACATCGAAGAGTGGAATTGCTTAACTCAATTCACCTGCACACAAGA
>Ga0105356_10000097_pt1 | contig 69298 bp, 76 predicted proteins | sample GOMGulsemesocosm_3_FD_83502 | JGI IMG/M metagenome (GOLD analysis project Ga0105356, IMG submission 83502) | Methane-oxidizing microbial communities from mesocosms in the Gulf of Mexico - GOM9D Gulf of Mexico | ecosystem: Environmental > Aquatic > Marine > Cold seeps | place: Gulf of Mexico...
ACACTGATTATTAAATATCAGTTAAAACGTTCACGTTCAAATAATTATAGGTGTTCACGATGGATAATAATGAGTGTTCACTATGCTTAAGAATCGGTGTTCATGATGGGTGAGAATATGCAGTCCTATTTTTTGAGGATTATAAGCTATAAATCCTTCCAAGATTATTAGACCATTACAAGGCTTGGAGTGGGATCAAATTGATATGCAAAAGCATGTTGCTTGCATTCACCCAGACCAAGCTAAGGCTGGTAAAGCTATTGGTGTTCCTTTGATAGGTGATGCCTTACATGTATTACGCAATCAAATAGGTAAACATGATACAAAGGTTTTCACTTACAAAGGTAATGCTGTAGATAAGGCAGGTACAGCGGCATTCAAGAAGGCTTTAAAAAGAGCTGGCATGAAAACTTTAGGTGGCATGATTTACGCCACACATGGGCAAGCTGGCACGTACAAGCTGGAACTACTTTAAATGTGTTGCAAGAACTAGGAGGGTGGAGTGATTACTCTATGGTTCTTAGGTATGCACATTTAGCACCTGAACACTTAGCTGAACATGCTAATAACATTGGCACATTATTGACACACAAAGTTACAGGCATAAAAAAAGCGGTCCATCTTATGATGTAACCGCTTGATTATATTGCTATTCGTGGTGGGTCCTGCGAGATTCGAACTCGCGACCATCGCATTAAAAGTGCAGTTACTTTTTGTAAGTAATTGTTTTTATTATTAATACAATGAGCCTGATTTGCCTACGCAGCACTACTGGTCACAAGGGAGCATAACTAAGTCGCGCAAATCTCGCGCACTGGTTTGCACCATACCATTAGTGCTAGACAAAATGAGACTTTGTATCGACCTAACTATTTAAGGTACAAATCATGTCAGACGACAAAGATGACAAATTAAAGCAAGTAAAACGTATTTTTACTAAGATCAGAAAGTCAGATGGAACAATAAAAAAGGAAAAAGCCACAACAGTGGAGGACTTCCATAAATTACGAAAACTACGTGCACACACTCTACTTAAGTGCAAACCTACTCAACTTGCTGAGTACGTGGACGGTGAAAAAAAACCAACATCGAATTTGTATCGGCTATCTACCCAAGCAAACATGGAATATGATTTAGGCCTAGCCCCAAACACATTACGTGGAAACTGGACAAGAGAAATACAAGCTTCTGCAAATAGATTAAAGATCGAAAGCGACGTGGTACTCAACTACTATAAACAAGTATGGACTTTGGCCTCTAAAAAAGCAGCAAATCAGTCAACGAAGGTTGATATCAATTATATTAATGATGCAATTGAATATGCAAGCATACTGATGATAAAAAGAATCAAGGAAGGTACAGTTGAGAGCAAACGAGACAAAATTGGACAACCCAAGCAATCAGGCAAATCTAAGTCTCAAAAGCCAAATCCTAAAGCAAATAAAAATTCTGTTATTAATTTATTTGATGAAATTAAAATGCCTGCTTACAGAAAGAAAATTATAACCATTAAATACATTCTCTCTGGTAACGATGATTTGCAGAAAATATTTAAAAAAATATGTGCATTACCAGAACTTGAGCGTACTGACCTTATAGCTCTTATTGAAAGTGACAAGAACTTAATGGAAAAACTCACAAAGTAAACTCCCATTAACACTGCCTCCTGTCTTGTTGTCTTTAACAAGACAGGACTCTTCTTTTGTTATTTCCACACCAACTATCGGACTTTTACCATGAACAAAGAATTTTCAGACTTCGACCTTGCCGACAGACCTTTTCATTTTTCTGAATTACCATTACCAATCAGCAGCGCAGAACAAACGAATGACGCTATCAAAATCATTTCTGAAAGTTTTAATTCCATCAGAATCCAACTTGATTACCTTCATAAAAGCAAAGCCTACACTGAGCTAGGCCAAGGCAAGAGTTTTACAAAATTCATTAAACAATGTTTACCTGACTTATCAATCAGACTTGCCAACCAACTACTCAAGCTAAATGCTATTGAAAAACAACTCAACCTTGACAAACCTATCGGCGCAGTCCCCATAGAAGCATTGAAAATGTTGGAAAAACTTGAGGACCCCGACCGGTTACCAATATGGTTATCAGCAAATATAAAACTTATTACCGGCGGCTCCATTATTAACGTATTAGATCAGGAAATAGCTGATAGAAGTAGCAATACCTGACTAATACCCTCTAAATCCTAGGATATGTCTATGTTCTCCTAATAAGGGGGGTAAGTATTAATAATTTACCTTTAACAGAGTTACTTTTAACACATACATTCCTAGCTAATAACGCACTAATATCAGTAAATATCACTTTAAAGTGTGTTCAAACAACGCTATAGCCAGTGTCGAGACTGTAGATAGCAACATGAACACTAAATTAAACACGTAAGCCATTAATCAATAGGAGATTACTATGACTGGCAATAACGTACCACCCGAAACTGAGAATGTTTCAATAGACAAGATACATATTACTCAAAAGCTAACAGAACCTCATCATAGACGGGCTATCGTAAGCCGAATGTATGAATATGCAGCAAAATATAATGAACAGCCATTCCCTAAAATGAATTGTCAGCATGCTGTTGTCTTAAATTACAAACCAGAATACAAAAACAATCGGTTATTATTTTGTGTCAACACCAACAATCCTAATCGTCCGTTTGTACAAATGTTCTTTAATCCTAGCTGCCTATTGCCTGAAGACTTAGACATAGTTGTTAACAACATTAGATTTATACTAGGTGACAGGCTGTTCTATAAATTATTTTCTGAAGGTAATGTTAGTCAATTAGATATTGCTTTTGATATAAAAAACATTACCTTTGATGACCTTGTCTTTAATCGCAACCGTCAACGTTCAGGTGGTGGGCATTTCTCGCATGATAAGGATGGCAGGATAGGTACGTATTATATTGGTAGTGAATCCAGCGATCTAAGGTATCGAATTTATAATAAAACCAAACAGCTTTTTGACAAAAAAGGTATTGACGCACCTTACCCTATAACAAGAATAGAAGCAGAAATAAAGATCAACCAGCCACTCCGTATGATTGCTAACATTAAGAATCCTTTTGAGAGATTTGATGTTTTTAAATTATCGGATATGATTGCTGACAAACGACTTCCTATCTGTGTTGCTGACTCTATCCATTTCCGTGGGTTACCTGCTGTTTTACAACTGTTAGGAGACAATGAACGTAAAGCAATGGAGCAATTGTTAACAGACTATAAAGTTGAGATCCCACCTGCTGATGAAGTGTTTGGTCTATGGAAACAAGAGTGTGCTTCATTTCTAAAACTCTTTCGCCCACCTGTTAGATCATTTTCAAAATTGAATCCGCGTAAAGATGTCACTGAAGATAAAGAGTTTTTCTATTACCTTCACGCTGAACAACGTAGCTGTCGAATTGATGGGGAACGTCAGACTTATGTTGAACCTTATACTGATAGTAAAGCTGCAGCATAAGCATTACAGTCTACATTTTTAAAACTGAATCTGAACTTACTTTGATAATAAGGTAAGTTCAGCTATCCCGTTAGCATCCTGCCACTGTTAAAACAGATTCCGCAACCGTTCACTGTTCGACATGGCAACCTGTTAATTTCTATACCCTGGTATTCCATAATCTCAGCAAGCACCTGTAATAAACTGAGTTTTTCTATGGCTCTATCACCTGTTTCTGTGCATCAAAAGCATGTCTGTGTACATCGATTTATCCGTTAATTCTGCTACCCTACAGTTACTGCTAAATAGCGTATTTTGCTATTTCATCCCCACTGGGACAGATTATAGTTTTTCCTAAAACACCCTCTTCTCTAGACCATGATTAATTACAATAAAATATAAATATTCAACTATGCTTAGTCATATAAATAAGCATACACATATACAATATTTTTATAAGATTAGGGGACAATCTGATGGCTAATGAAAACCAAGGTTCTACGGTATATATTAAAGATGAAGACCGCGACGGAAATGCTGACACAGCTTATATTGATTCAGATAATGATGGTGTAATAGATGCTATAGCTGCTGATACAGATAATGATGGCGTGATAGATACTATGGCATATGATACTGACGATGACGGAGTGATAGATACTGCTGTAATGGACACTAATGGTGATGGCATTATTGATGCCGTTGCTGTTGGCGCAGACACGGACGGTGATGGTGATATTGATACAGTCGTAATCGCAGCCGACACCGATAATGATGGAATTGTGGATACCGTTGGTGTTGGTGTTGATACAGATAATGATGGCGTTATAGATACCCTTGCACTCGATACTGATGGTGATGGTGTTATAGATACCCTAGCAATTGATACTGATGGAGACGGTGATATCGATGTTGTTGCCGTAGATGCGGACGGCGATGGTGACGTGGACTATGCTGTCGTAGATGTTGATTCAGATTATTAATTCTTTTTGAAAGGAATAGACTATGTTTGACAAAATAAAAGATGCCGCAAATAAAAATTACTCTTCATTAGAAGATAAAGCATCAAACCTAAAAGTTGAAATGTCAGAAAAGAATGACGAACTTTCTGCTTCTATATCGGAAAAGATAACAACAACAAAAAAATCATTTAATGACCTTAGTGTACTTGCAAAAATAAAAGAATTCACCTCATCTTCAGTTCATACTGTAGAAGAAATAGATAAGGAACTACTAGAAGCCAACTCTCAGTATGAAATAAATAATTTTAGAGTCTCGGCTACTGCGGGTGTTACGGCTGGAATGACACTTGATATTCATTTTGTTAAAACTCAAACAGCAAAAGAAGTAGCAAAGGAAATGTCAAAATTTCTAGTTGTAAAAAATCCAAAAACAGGAAGTACCATAAAAATACCAAGAACAGCTCTTGCCAATAAAGAGTTTGCAAAAGTAAAAGACCCTTCAACAAATGAAGTGTTAACAATAAATACTAAAACAGGACAAATTGTATCTCCTGAAGAATAGCCAAAAACAACTCTCTAAAAGATGCCAGGTCTAAACTTTCTAACAGTAAGGACCTGGTAGTTTGTGGCTGTAATAAAAAAATTCATTTTATATTTATCTTCCTCCTGCCAAATAGCATTCTTTGCTACTTTTCGCCAGTGGCAACAGATTGTAATTCCACATAAATGGCATTTAGTATAAGGATGGTTAAACAACAAGAACCCCAATACTTTAAGTAAGCATTGAGGCCCTGGTTGTTTTAGTAATGATGTTTATCTTGTTTTACGGCCACCCTTGGTTCCACCACCACCTTTAGTGCTAGCACTTGTAACATCGACTCTAGCTGATGCAACCCATCCTGAGTTTTCTGCAGCACCTATTGCTCTAACTTGGTATTGAAAACTTCCTTTACCACTGGCATCGACATACGAAGCAACTATTGATCCCGTTGTTTTAATAGTGCTCCAGTTACCCCAAGTCCCTTTTCTAGTATTTAGTTTGCTTCGTTGTATTTCAAATCCAGTTGTTAGTGAATTTTCATTTCCATCAGTCCAAGTGACTGTTGCTGTCCCATCAGTGTTATCAGAAGCTGCAACATTTGATGGTGCAGAGAATTCAACAACAGGTTTAATAACATTTATGATCACTGATTCTGATGCGGTTACTTGTGCTCCGTCATTGTCTGTCACCGTTAATGTCACAGTGTAGGTTCCATTAGCAGAGAATGTTTTTTGTTGTTCAGGAGATATGGCTGCACTGGATGCATTAGTTCCATCACCAAATTCCCAATTCAATGCGGTTAATGAACCGTCTGAGTCAGTCGAAGATGAACTAAAATCACATACATAATCAAGACAGCTGAATGTAAAGGCTGCTTGAGGTAATACGTTTGGAGCTATCACTGATACAGTTTTCGAAACAGTTGCTTGTGCTCCCTCATTATCAGTTACGTTCAGTGAAACATTAAAATCACCAGAGTTTGCAAATACATGGCTTATCGAAATTTGGTCTGAAACACTAGCACCGCCATTAACATTCCATACATGATTTGATATTTCACCATCTGAATCAGTTGATGTTGATGCAAATGTACACTCCAAATTTAGACAGGTAGTTGAAAACGAAGCAGTCGGTGCTTGGTTTACTGGTGGACTTGTTACTGTAATTGTTTGTGCGGTTGTGTTGTCCAGTCCTTCGCTATCCGTCACTGTTAATGTCACATCATAAGACCCAGCATTTGCAAATGCATGTTGAGCATTGATTGTTGACATCGTTGTGCCATCACTTAACACCCATTCAACATCTGTTACCACACCCTCTTCAGGGTCAGTTGATGTTGAATTAAAATCACAAACTAAATAAGTACAACTGTAATTGAATGCTGCATTCGGTGCTTGGTTTATGATGGGTGGCGCAAGTGTTAATGCATCATGAATCTGAATTAATCCATACCCGTACACATTGTCTTTACCTGCAGGACCAACATCTAACGAGGTTGCTGTTAATTTGTTAAGGACGTCATAACGATTCAATGTTTCATCTTGTGCAATCAACATGGCTGCGGCTGCAGCTACATGAGGACTCGCCATTGAGGTACCTTGAAAAAAGTAGTGTCCCCAACCTGATGATCCAATTGTTTCTTGAACAATTCCATCAGGATATCCACTGCCATTTAGATATAAACTCATATCTCCACCAGGAGCGACTAAGTCAAGCGCAGGACCTTGGTTTGAATAGGGTGCAATATTAGGGTATGACTGTAGATTGCTATATCCTGTCGCACCCACAGCAATGGTTTCAGGATGGTTTGCTGGATAACTAATGCCAGTGGTTGAACTGTCATTACCCGAGGCGACGACTATCGTCACTTGGGATGATGCTTCATTCAGTGCATTATAAGATGCCATGCCAACAAACTGATCTAACGTATAGCCTGCCGGGTAACCTAAACTCATATTGATAACTCTTGCACCATTGGCAACAGCCCATGCGATTCCTTCTGCGATATCTGCATCACTACCACTTCCCGTATCATCTAATACTTTGACAGGTAGAATACAGGCACCATGTGCTAATCCTGCTGTTCCAGTGTTATTGGTTTTTTGAGCAATCGTTCCACTGACATGCGTACCATGGCCATTACCATCTGATGGATCATTATCACCGTAAGCAATATCAATACCTGGTAAGACGCAACCAATACCGTCAGTGCCTCCTTGAGTAAGCCCAGTATCTAATACCGCAACCTTGACACCTGCTCCTGTTGATATGTCCCATGCTTGCTCTGCTTGAACGGTTGCAAAATTCCACTGAATAACAGAATACAAAGGATCTGATACGGTAGCAAATTGTTGAAGAATAATATTTAAACTGGCTTTTCTACTTTCACCTTTTAGTTTTTTGATTTCAGCCAGCTCTCTACCTGGCTCTACTTCAAGAACAACTAGTCCAGCGTAAGGTAATGTTTTGAGAATGGTTTGACCTGGAAAATCAGATGGAATGCCTTTGACAACAACCTGACCTTTTTTGAAACGTGCTACACCCCCAGTAGCATTTGGATTTGCTTTATTACTTTGTGGACCTGCTGTTGTAGCAGCTTCTGGTACAACTAAATCTGCATTGACATTCATTGTTGCTAAAAATGCAGCTGTTGTGATGATGTGTTTTAAATGGTGCATGAACCAACCTCCTCCGCGTCACTTGCTAGTTTTGCATCCTTACAAAACATGCCAGACGATTTAAAAAATAATGGTACTCTTCAATGAGTGGTTTAGATATTCCTCCTTTTTAGACAATCATTCAATCATCACCTTTAGAATTTGTGATGGGGTTCAATATCTTAAATTTAACTTAGTATCTAAGTGTTTTCCCAAGCAATGAAAATCATGCATTTGTAATACGGTATTTAGTATTGTTAACTCGGTTACGCATTTCCAGCCCTGGCTTAAAGTGTATGGTTGGATGTGGAGCTACCTTAACAGCTTCCCCAGTTTTAGGGTTACGTGCTTGCCTGGCTTTCATCTGACGAATATCAAAACTACCGAATCCACGAATCTCAATACGTTCTCCATTCTCTAATGCAGCAGTCATTTGTTCAAAAATATTGTTAACCGCTAATGCCACATCAGTAGATGATAGGTCAGGCGATTTAGAAATTAGTCTTTCTATAAATTCGGTTTTGTTCATAGCCTAAGTTTATTTGTTATTTTGTTAACCATTCTGCGTAATAGTCTTTTTCTAAAAGTCGCTTCATTAAATTGTTAAAGTCGTTGTTACTGCCATAGGCTCTAACCAAATTTTCAAAACTAATAATAGAACATTTTTCTGATAATGACGGCTTACCCGTTAATGACCATTTATTAATAACTTTCTGACGACAAACAAGTGACCAGTTGTCGCTGACAATAAACTTTTGTCCATTATAGGTAACTGTTAAGTCAGAGCCCTTGCATTGCAATGGCAATCGTCGTTCCAATATGGAAATCATACTTCCTTTAACTCTTGCCCCTTGGTGTGATGTACCACAATCTGCAATAAACCGTTTTTCAAATTCATTTTTAGATAATCGATCCAGACCTAACTTGGCTTCAATGGGATAACAAATACTATTATTCAAATCCAAAACGGACACATCTATCTTATGAACACCGTCAAAGATTAGAGAACCGCATGCATCCAACCTTATTTCAGGTATAACTTTAATTGAATTATTTTGAATAAACGCACTATCAAAAAGTATTTTCTTAACATCTGCTGATTCTGTAATAAGGCTAGATAAAAGAATTTCGCCTATATGTGAAAGTTGAAGCACTGTGAATACCTTGTCTCAAGAGTAAAAACACATGATACTAGCTAACGCTAGGGCTATGTCAAATAGCAATCCAATAACCTTTCACCTTTCTGGTTCCCTTTTAGAACTACTATTTAGGTTTCTCTATCAACTCCCACTGCATTTTAAATACCCCTACCTTATAAACAATGTCACAATAGAAAACTTAAATTATTTCAGCAAACTCAGACCAACACAGCAAAGGACAATATGATAACCGGTGAACTTAAAAGCCAAGTCGATAAGATATGGGAAGCATTCTGGACAGGTGGCATTAGCAACCCTCTGACGGTTATTGAACAGTTTACATTTCTGCTATTTCTTCGTCGTTTAGATGAACGGCAATTGTTGGAAGAAAAGAAAGCAAATATGATTGGTAGCGTAATCGAGAACCCTATTTACTCGGATGCTCATAAAAAGTTTCGCTGGCATACCTTTAAGAATATGGATCCAGAATCATTGTTTGCTTTGTTTACCCAACCGCAAGCGGATAGCGATAACCTGACGACCTTTGAACACATGAAACAGTTGGGTAGTGGCGCTGGCGTGTTTGCTACGTTTATGAAGGGTGCGACCTTTATGATCCCTACACCAAAATTGTTAGATCAAGTGGTGCAGATGATCGACAAGATTCAAATGGATGACCGTGATACTAAAGGTGATCTGTATGAATATCTATTATCAAAAATTGCAACGGCCGGTACTAATGGCCAATTCAGAACACCTCGTCATATTATTAAAATGATGGTGGAGATTATGCAACCAACCCAAGAGGATACCTTGTGTGATCCAGCTTGTGGCAGTGCTGGGTTTCTGGTGGCGACAGGTGAGTATATTCATGAAAAACATGCTGACTGGTTTCATGATCAAACATTTAGAACGCACTATAACAATGAGATGTTTACCGGCATAGAGTTCGATAGCACCATGTTACGCATAGGGGCAATGAACCTGCAATTACATGGGATTGACAGCCCTCAACTGATTGGACGTGATGCCTTAAGTGAAGCTAATGCAGAGATTCGTGACCAATACAGTCTTATCCTGGCTAATCCACCATTTAAAGGGTCATTGGATTATGACAGTGTAGAAAGTTCTTTACTGAAAACCGTTAAAACCAAGAAAACTGAATTGCTGTTTTTAGGTTTAATGTTACGCATGTTAAAGGTTGGTGGACGCTGTGCGGTGATCATTCCTGATGGCGTGTTGTTTGGTTCTTCTAAAGCCCATAAACAACTTAGAGAAACTTTACTCAATAAACATAAACTTGATGCGGTTATATCGATGCCCAGTGGTGTGTTTAAACCCTATGCTGGGGTTAGTACCGCTATTTTAGTTTTCACTAAAACAAATAACGGTGGAACGGATAATGTCTGGTTTTATGATATGCAGGCAGATGGTTATAGCTTAGATGATAAACGCAGTCCTGTTGCTGTTAATGATATACCCGATATTGTTAATCGCTTTAGTCAGCGTGACCAGGAACAAGACCGCAAACGCACTGAACAAAGTTTTCTAGTACCACTCGCTGAAATTGAAGATAACGATTGGGATTTAAGTATCAATCGCTATAAAGAAATTGTTTATGAAGAAGTGGAGTATGCTGCACCTTCTGAGATTATTGCAGATATTGAACAGTTGGATGTTGAACGGAAGGATGCGTTGAAGTTATTGAAGGAGTTGTTGAAGTGATTATAACTCAAACAACTTGTCCATTACGTGATTGTATTTCACTATATGGTGGCGGCACACCATCAAAAGATAAACCTGAATATTGGGATGGTGATATACCCTGGGCATCTGTAAAAGATTTAAAATCAGCGAGTCTAAATCTTACCGAAGATTCAATTTCAGCATTAGGGTTAACAAATAGTGCCAGCAAAATAGTGAAAGCTGGATCTATAGTAATTGCCACAAGAATGGCTGTAGGACGAGTAGCAATTACTGAGTGTGATGTTGCTATTAATCAAGACCTAAAAGCGATTGTTTGTTCAGATAAAGTGCATGTTAAATATTTATTCTATTTTTTATTTTCTCAAGAAAATAACTTTAATAAAGTAGCTTCAGGAGCAACAGTTAAAGGAATTAAGATAAATCATATCATGGATATGAAAATCCCACTCCCTCCCTTACCAGAACAACAAAAAATTGCAGCAATTCTAGATGCAGCAGACCAGCTAAGACAAAAAGACCAACAACTGATTGATAAATACAATACGCTGAGTCAGTCTTTGTTTTTGGATATGTTTGGTGACTCTGTTAGCAATCCGATGGGATGGGATACTGATAAATTAGGCAATCTAATCACCTTGTTTGGAGGGGGAACACCATCAAAGGATAGAGAGGAGTACTGGAATGGGGGTGTACCATGGGCAACAGTAAAGGATATCAAAAGTCCACGGTTGCTTAAAACACAAGATTCAATATCAGAATTAGGATTTGCAAATAGTTCTAGTAAAATTGTAAAAGCTGGATCTATTATTATAGCAACAAGAATGGCTGTTGGAAGATTAGCAATTCCCGAAATAGATGTTGCTATTAATCAAGATTTGAAAGGCATTGTATGTCCCTGTGAACTTATACGTGAATACTTGTTTTATTTCTTGCTAAACCAAGAGAAGTATTTTAAAAAATCCTCAAGCGGTGCAACAGTGAAGGGAATAAAGATAAACCATATAACAGATTTGAAAATCCCAACACCTCCAATAGATCTTCAAAGAAAGTTTTCGAATGGGATCGATATAATAGAAACCCAAAAACAACAAGCACATGCAAGTCTTCAGAAATCAGAAGATTTATTTAATAGTCTACTACAACGTGCGTTTAAAACTGATCTAACTGGATGACCATTATGACTTATGTCCTATGGGTAGAAAAAGTTACTCAGGTGGGGGGCAAGTTGTAGATGAATATAAAAAAGCGGAGATTTACACATTGTTATTTCTATAAAAAATCAATAAAGTAACTGTGTGCAGAAACTTGAAAAGTGTATTTCCAATACATTCCTATTACAGCTTTGCATAAAAACTACTCATGGGCTGAACTATATATCTATAGCGCCCACTCAGAGTATGCGAGTAATAAAATATTAACTTATTTTTCTATAAACACCTTTTTTACAGGCTTTACATCTTCCTTTATTCACTGCAGCAACTTTTGATCCCCCCATTGACCCAGGACAGGAAGCCATATTACATCGTACATCACCACAGTTTTCACATTTGCAAACTATACTACCTTTTCCACATGTTGGACATTTCATATTCGTATTTTCCTCTCACTAAACCATAAAAAACTAAGCGCAAAGATGTCAAAACGTCTAACTACATATTCACTTTCAGCATGTCATATTGAATTTAAACAGCCTACAGTGAGAGTGGGCTCCTACTTAATATAAAGCTCCCCTAGCAAACGTAAGCAGATATTTTAAAAGATTCTCCCAAATAACTTTCTGCAATGTAACACAAAAGATGCCAGGTCTAATCTAAACTTTTTAACAGTAAGAACCTGGTAGATTGAGTGGTTGTCCAATAAGCTAGGAACCTATTCTAAGGTTCCTAGCTTTATATATCCTCGTAATAACTTGCGATATTATCAATACTTAATGAAGGCATAGCTATTTTTTTATAAGAACATCTCTTCTTTTATTTTGTTAAATCTTTTGGCTTCTTCATACATTCTTAATCGACTAAATACACTAGTTGCGTTAGAAAATACTTCTGTTAAATGCTCTCTAGGTTTAGATCTTTCGGAAATTGGACTTTTTTCATAGTCTTTTGTAGCTTGATGAATTAGATATATGTAAAGGTCTTTTAGTTCTTTTGTATATTTTGAAGCATCATCGTTAAGTTGAAATGCTGATAAATCGACAACTGCAGCTTCCAGCCTGTTACTAAAATTTCTTATTGGGCGACTAAGAAATGAACCGTGATATGATCTAGCTTTTTTATCGTAATTACGAGATGAATCGACAGACTGTTTATTCATCTTCAATATTGATTCAAGATAAGGTTCTGATATTTTATTAATTCTGTCCTCATATTTTTTTAGTCCTTTATACTCCCAATCAGTCCCCCCCTCCCAATTACTTTTACTAAGACCACTCCGTGAACTAGAAATTGCAAGATTACGGCAATCGCCAGGCATATTGCGACCTGATGGTGATCCACCTCTAGCAAACTGTCCTAAAGGAGCCATGCTCTCATCTAAACATTGTGAATAATAACCTAATGCTTTATTAATCTTTTCATTTAGACACTCTTCATTATGCATCGCACACCCTAAAGCAGACGTTATCCCCATAAAAATGTTGATCATAAACACAATAATTATTTTTTTCATCTTTTCTCCTACATAAAAATGTATCAAATTTAAATTTAATTTAAGGAACTATTTAAAGTTTTTTCATAGGACTATTTTTTATTCAAAACTGTCATTCGAATCATTCGAATCATTTGAATAGTTCCATAAGGTCTCTTATCGTCACTAAGATAAGCGAGAACATACTTGTCATTAATGGGTTGAAATATAAATGCTATAGGGTTTCGGTTTGGATTCATTTTTACTTTAAAATGAAAACTGTCTCCAACTTGTTCCCAACCAACAAATTCGGCACCTTTTATTTCTAAATATTCTGATAGCTCATCAGTTAATGTACGAACTGAAAGCTCTCCAAAGTCATCTATTCCAGGTCTTGCGGAAACATAAGCATCTAATAAAGAATCTGGGGGCTCATTACTCGAACAACCATATAACAATGTAGTAATTATTACGCTACAAATTAACCTAACCACAATAGGCATAAACTCACTCCAAAAACATAATTGCTAAACAAATGATTTTTTGATTAGACTTCAATTCATAATTGTAGTTGAAAAAAGTTAAATATCTAGTGTGTGGCTATGAAGATTGTTTCATATAGCGTCAAACCCCAGACAGTTCACTAGCCAACAAATCACTCGCTCCAGCACTCTATCGACTAATATCAGGAGGATAACCTTTTAAATAATCTTACAGTTTCCCTAGAACACAAGTCAACCGCGAGACGCTTTATGTAAAAGACAAGCGCTTCAAGTATGTGTTTGTTCGTGAATGGAATGAAGAAAAAAAGCAGTATCAGGTTAAACAACAAGGGTTTGGATTTAACCTTACTGAAGCTAAGAAAGTCCGTAAGAATGCTTCATTAATTGCAACAGCAGCTCAGTACGGTGTTGCTTTGGCTGAAGAACTTACTGGGTTTTCTGATCGTATTGCAACGAATGTCACTATGGCTGGTAAACGGTATTTTGATAAGGGAGTGCTGGGTGAAAGTACCTTGTTCTACAACGAAAACCCACACTTTTTAGAAAAACTAAATACGAACATCAGGCGACTGGACTTTGCTGTTGAAGAGATTTCTATTAAAACCATGACTCTACCTGACTCCAGTGAAGGGCTTGTTCCTATCTGTAGCCACCAGAGTAATGGTAATAATTTTTCTCTACCGCTGACCAATGAGTCCAGTGGAACGCGTGCTGCTTATTCTATATTTCGTTATATCCTGCCTGTTTTAGAATATGGTGGCATTGCAGTATTAGACGAAATAGAGTTTCTTCATCCCCAACTAACTATTGAAGTTATGCGCATGTTTACGGATCCTGATAGTAATCCTAACAATGCGCAATTGCTTATTGCTACTCACTCACAGGAAGTTTTACAGCATGTTGAGAAAAATCAAATCTACCTGGTTGAGAAAAATGATTGCGTTAGTAAAGCATGGCGACTAGACGAGGTACAAGGTGTGCGTAGGGATGACAACCTCTATGCACGTTATATCGCAGGAGCTTATGGTGCAGTACCAAACTTTAGTTAGACATGAGAAAAACAAACCAAAGATGCAAGCAATGCGCATTTTAAGGTACAGTGATTATAAATAGTTTTATACTTTTGAGGTCAAGATGTTACAGGAACAAATAATGAAAGAGATCCAAGACATCCCTGATGATAAATTAGCTGAGATTTACGACTTGATTCACTATTTTCGTTTGGGCCTTAATAAAGAAACTGCAAGCGAGCGAAAACCTGGAATTTTGAAAGGTTCACTTAGTCCTTCATTTTTTGATGACTTGCCAGAAGACGAGCTTAGCTCATGGGAATGAGTTACCTCATTGATACGCATGTTCTGCTGTGGTGGGTTTTTGATGATCCTAGATTGTGTAACATTAGCCGCGACATTTTAAAGAATTCTAATCATAAAATTTATGTCAGTAGTGCTTCTGCATGGGAGATCGCCACTAAATATCGTATTGGTAAAATGCCAGAAGCTAAACAATTTATAAATGAGTATGAACCGTTACTTAAGCAAATGGGGTTTAACGAACTGGTGGTAACAACCACTCATGCTCTGAGAGCAGGTCAACTGCCTATTGATCACCGAGATCCGTTTGACAGAATGTTAATGGCACAGTCCGAATTAGAATCCATCCCTATTATTACCTACGACAAAGCTTTCTATAATGACTTTGTCAACGTAATTCCTAATAAAAAATAAAACTAAAAGTTTTTAAATAAACTATTTATGAGTAACTTCACCTTTATCAAAACCGAGTTTCCTGACTTATACGCAGATGCGGTAGAAGCCGAGAAGTTTACTTTTGTTTCCCCCAAGGCAACCGCTATCTTCTGTCGCAGTACCTTTGAGAATGCGGTTAACTGGCTTTATGATCATGATGCTAAACTAACTAGACCTTGGCGTGCCGACTTAAGCACTCTGATGCATGAGCATGCTTTTAGTTCTTTATTTAATCGTACCTTGTTTGCCGAACTCAATCTCATTCGTAAAACAGGCAATGCCGCTGCCCATGGTAATAAGATCAGTGAGCAAGATGCCTTAGCTTGTTTAAAATACTTATTTCGTTTCTTACGTTTTCTGGCTATTTACTACGGTAGGAAAACGCCTGATTCGCAATTGTTTGATGAATCACTTATCCCAACTTCTGCTTCACACCCTGGTAAACAAAAACAAAACGCCCAACAGTTACAATCGTTGGTTGCTGATTTAGAAAAAAAGAATCATGACTTTCGTTTGGCAGAACAATCTCAAACCAAACTATCAGAAGAGAATGCTGATCTTAAGGCACAGCTGGAACAACAACGACTTGAGATTTCAACACGTAAGACTGAACGCGAAAAAGTGGTTGATGTTGATACCGCCATACCATTGGAAGTCTCAGAAGCTGAAACTCGAAAACGTTATATTGATTTATCATTAAAAGAATGTGGTTGGGATAACTTGCGTGAAGGCCGCGAGCTGGAGTACGAAGTCACGGGTATGCCACTCAGCACCAATCCCAGTGGTATCGGTTATGTGGATTATGTTTTATGGGGTGACGATGGTTTACCTTTAGCGGTTGTTGAAGCCAAGAAGACCTTGGTCAGTCCAAAGAAAGGTAAGCATCAAGCAGAATGTTATGCAAATTGCTTACAGTCTATGCACGGACAGCGTCCGATTATTTTTTATAGTAACGGTTTTGAAACTTATCTGTGGGATGACCTGTTCTCGCCTGAACGCGATATTCAGGGATTTTATAGTAAGGATGAGTTACAGCGGTTAGTTGATCGGCGTGCTACCCGTACGGACTTGCGTGAGTTTAAAGTGAATACCGATATTGCAGGACGCCCTTACCAATTGGAAGCTATTAGCCGTGTTGCTGAAAATACTATTTCAGACAATCAACAAGGTGAGTTGCGCGGTAAAGCACGACAAAGCTTATTGGTTATGGCGACGGGTAGTGGTAAGACGCGAACAGCAGCGGCATTGGTTGATATGTATACCAAATGTAACTGGGCTAAACGCATGCTGTTCTTAGCAGATCGTAATGCATTGGTCTCCCAGGCTAAGAATGCATTTAACGAACATCTTCCTCACCTCTCCGCGATAGACTTAACCAAAGAACGCGAAGATAACGGTACCCGTTTAGTTTTTTCAACTTATCCAACCATTATGAATCGGATCGACGGCATGTTAGCTGATGATTTGAGATTTTATGGTGTAGGACATTTTGATTTAATTATTATTGATGAGGCGCATCGGTCGGTTTATCAAAAGTACAAAGCCATTTTTGATTATTTTGATAGTTTGCTAATAGGACTAACCGCAACGCCCAAGACTGAAGTTGATCACAATACCTATAGTTTATTTGGTATTGAAGATGATAACCCGACCTTTGCTTATGAATTAGACAAAGCGGTGGCTGAAGGTTATTTGGTACCCCCAAAGGCAGTGTCTATTCCGTTAAAGTTTGTACGCGAAGGGGTTAAGTACAATCAGCTATCCGATGCTGAGAAAGAAGAGTACGAAGAAAAGTTTGGTGACCCTACGCAAGATGAAGCCCCTGATGAGATTGCAAGTTCTGCATTAAACAAATGGTTGTTTAACACCGATACGGTTGACAAGGTATTAGATCACCTTATGACCGCAGGCATTAAGGTACAAGGTGGCGATAAGCTGGGGAAAACCATTATCTTTGCCAAGAACCATCACCATGCCATCTTTATCGAAGAACGCTTTAATAAGAATTACCCTGAGCATGCGGGTAAGTTTCTACGCGTTATTGATAATTATGAAACCAAAGCACAAGATTTATTAAATACCTTTGTTGACCCTTATGAAGAGAATGATCCGCAAATAGCCGTATCAGTTGATATGATGGATACCGGTGTGGATGCCCCTAGAGTGGTTAACCTGGTTTTCTTTAAACAAGTTAAATCTGCGACTAAGTTTTGGCAAATGATCGGTAGAGGCACGCGCTTATGCCCTGATCTGTTTGGTCCTGGTTTAGATAAAACTCATTTTGCTATTTTTGATTATTGTCAAAACTTTGAATTCTTTGATGTTAACCCTGATGGTACGGAAGGAAACCTAGTTAAAAGCCTAACGCAACAGGTGTTTGAAGCACAATTAGAAGTAGCACTGTTAATCCGTGAGAATACGGATAGCACTGATGAGCAACGTGAGCTTGCTGAGAGCTACATTTCAAGTTTACAGCAATCAGTATCAGGATTGGATGTTGATCGCTTTGTGGTGAAAGCTGAGATGCGTTTTGTTGTTGAATACAGTGATGCTGCACGCTGGGAGAACTTGTCTAAAAGTGACATGCTAGATATCAACAGCCATTTATCAAAATTAATCTTACCCAAAAAAGATGATGATGAACTCGCCAGACGTTTTGATATTTTAATTTTGAATTACCAGCTAGCCATACTAACAAGTGCCTACAGTACTGACAGGTATATGAATAAGATCAGCAGTACCGCTCAGGCTTTATTAAAAAAACAAAACATTCCAGCGGTAGCACAGCATGCCTCTTTGTTAAATGAATTACAGACAGAGTTCTTCTGGAAAGCCATTAATGTTAACCGTTTAGATAATGTACGTTTATCTGTCCGAGGTTTAATTAAATACCTGGATAAAGAAAAACAAGTTAATGTCACCACCACTTTTGAAGATGAGTTAGACCACGGGGGCATTGCTGAGCACGACCTTATTCCAACCTATAGCAATCTGCAAAGTTACAAAGATAGAGTTGAATCGTATATCCGCAACCATAAAGACCATTTGGTTATTCAAAAATTAAAAACCAATAAGCCGATTACCGAAACTGAGATTAACACCTTAGAAAGCATTCTGTTTGATGGTGAAATTGGCACCAAGCAAGATTATATTGATAATTACGGAGACAAACCTTTAGGTGAATTTATCCGTAGCATTGTTGGTTTAGATGTAACAGCAGCACAAGCCGCCTTTGCTGACTTTATTCAAACAGGTAAGCTACGTGCTGATCAAATGACATTTATCAACAGCATCATTAGTTACCTGACCAGCAACGGTACGATTGAGAAAAAGATGTTATTTGAAGCACCGTTTACTAATATTCATGACCAAGGTTTGCTGGGTGTGTTTGATGATGCACAGGCTGTTAAGGTGATTAGTCTGGTTGACAGGATCAATCATAATGCTTTGGCTGGGGATGTGCAGCAGAGTGTTAGGCGTGTGTCTTGAAAATAAAGAGATTGTGCTTGTTGTGACTTGAACCTGATCTGACTCTTTCGTCAATTAGTTTTGAGATTAATTGACTTCATGCTGTCATAAGCTGTCATTGTGACACTTATGGATATTCGCTATTGTTAGATTGTAACTTTGAAAGGGGTTAACAAAATTCTTCTAACTTTTGCCTGAGGAAAATTCAACACGGTTACGACCTTTTTTCTTTGATACATAAAGTGCTTCATCAGCTAGAGCCAACAATTCACTAATGCTTGTTGCTTCTTGACTAAACATTACTACACCGATACTTGATGTCATAAGAACAGGAATATTCTTATCATTAAGAGCGTCACTCGTTTCAATAGCCTGCCTAATGCGTTCAGCTACAACAAGTGCTTCTTCACTTGTTGTGTTTGGTAATAAGACAGCAAATTCATCTCCACCTATTCTACCTAGAGTATCTATGTCTCGAAGCGTTTCCAAGCATGCTTGTGTAAAGGTGAGAAGTGCTCTATCACCTGTAGCATGACCATGCTTATCGTTGATTATTTTGAACAGATCAATATCAAGTACAAGAACAGCAAGATCTGTGTGATGCCTCTGAGCTCGTTTGAGTTCCTTTTCACCTTGCTCCATAAATCCACGACGATTTAGCGTTTTAGTAAGAGGGTCGGTCTGCGCCAGATGAAATAACTTTTTATGGTGATGTAACTGTTTCCAATAATTGCGTAATATCTGAATAGCCATACCCCATAATAGGAACACTACTATAGCCGTCACCCATGCTCTAAGCTGCCAATCACATAGCCAGTCTTGATCTGCTTCTCCGACGACAATGATGAATGGCAACCCATCAACCTTACGTACACCATAAAAACGATTTTCACCATCCAAAGGTGATTTATTATGGAAGTCTTTATAGTTTTCATCTGAAGCAATAAAGGCTTCAACTATTTCATCGTTTACCTTTTTACCAAGAGCCTCGGAAAGTGTTGGTTTTCTTGCCAGTAAGCTTAAATTGACATCTGTAATGGCAATAATTCCATGTTTGCCAATAGCTACTTGTTCAATTAATTTTGAAAAGAAATCTAATTCCATTTCGAATCCAACCATACCATAAAACTCGTTTGATGCATTCCTGAAAGCACGATTCTGTATAACACTTAGGTTACCTGTATTACTAAGAAATGCAGGTGAAACATATTGCTTAAGGCTATCATTTTGTTTGTGTGCCATACACCAGTCACGATTACCACCATCAAAACCTGTTGTTGAGGGGCGTGGAGGGACATTGTATGTATGAGCTGTAATACAGTTTTTATCAGCAGTACCAACACCTATGAAATAGTTGGGTAAAGTGGTCAATTTAAACTTTAGAAACTCTGTTATTCTTGTATGTTCACTCATGTTTGTTGAGGGGTAGTGTAAATCGTCTAACGGGATCTCACTTACCATATCCTGCAACACGTAATCTGATGCTCTAAATTCACCTTTTAGCCACTCGGCTAATAGAAAACTAGTATTGGCGACACGTTCATGTACGGCGGCAGTTTCTTTAATATACCCTGCCCGAAGCTCGTATACAGCAACGCTAGCGGTAAATAGGCAAAACAGGATGCAGTAAACTAAACTTTTTCGGTACTCTTTCATCCTGTCCTCAACTTACCCTTAATAGCTACACTGCAACACACAGTGGTTAATTATCGGCTAGATCTATCTTATAACGCAAGAAACTTAATTGTAATCAGTTTCATTCCATGCACGATGACTTGTTAAGGCTTCTAACCGCTTAAGTGTAGAATGACCGCTTTGGGTTGATGACGATCTTTCAATATAAAGTTTGATTGTAATTAATTTTGAAAAATATCAAATCGAACCTCTGACAATACAATGAAGCTATCACTGCAAAACATCGAATTTCGCGACACTATACTGAAGACATCTCTTTTCTATTTCCTATGCAACTGCTTAACCGCTTTCTTCTGAGATTTCTCATCCCGAAGATCGTATCTCGCAGTTGTTTGAATATCGGCATGCCCTACCAATTGCCGAGTAGTATTGATATCAACACCTGACTCCAAAAGCTTCGTGACGAATGTGCGCCGGAGATCGTGTGGTCTACAGAATTCTATATGTGCTTGTTCAGCCCTATGCTGAATAATTTCATAAATGCTGTGACTGCTTAGCCCTCTGTCTTGAATGCTCCCGGTTTTTGTAATGGGATTGAATATTTTTTCACTATTTTCCTGATTTGCTTTTCTTACTTGTTTCTCTTTGGTGCCTAGCCACAGTTTAACAACCCTTCGACTTTCGGTATTAAGGTAAGCCGTACGCTGTTTATTGCCTTTTCCATTTTGGATATTGAGCTGACCTGTTCGTTTATTGTAATCTTCAAGCTTGATGACGATGATTTCTGAGCGTCGGATACCGGTAGCTAGCATGATTGCTATGATGGCATGGTCTCTTCGTCCTGCTGCTGATTTATCTTTAGTACAAGCACGATACAGTTTTTTAATTTCTTGTGCTGTTAAGCTTCTGCCACTGGGTAAGCGTTTTCCTCGGACTCGCTTGATATCGTTTAGTCGCATAAGTTGGTCTGCATTGATGAGCCCCAGGTTGAAGCAAGCTTTCATAACACCTTTGAGCGCAGAGAGTGTGAGGTTGATAGTGTTTGCGGCTTTGCTTCTTTCCTGCAATGTGTTTTTTATTTTTGCTAGATGATGATATTCAATAATGTTCCATGGCATTTCTTCTAATTCCCCTTCAAAACCCAAAATGGCTGATGCGGTTTTTAGCTGGCTTTTGACAGCACGTCTGCCTGAGGGTGCCAGTCCTTGCAGATAGAGTGTGACGGGGTCGGTTTGTTGGTTTTTTATTATTTGATAATAACGCTGTAGTTTCTGCTGTAGTTCTTGCTCTGTCATGGGCGGCCTTTGGATTGTCGTTTGGTTGTGAGGAAGTTGTTTTGTTTAATTTCTAGTAATTGGATTGTTACTTTTTTGTGTGGCTTGGTTAAACCATGCTTGCACCGCTTGTTGGGTTTTCATCCCAACCGGCATGTTTCGACTGGCTTTCAGCTGGTCTAAATGGTATTTGATAGGTTGGTTTGAATCTTGATCCTGTTCGATTTCAATTCCGAGTGTGGCTCGCTCTGGATGCAGGACTTTATAGACATAGTAATGACCTTGAAGAATGTCTTGGTCGTAGCTTAAAACGCAGTGTTGTTGATCACGCCCTTCTTTTCGAAGTTGGTGGACGGTTTTGATCGGAACAATATGTTTATTACCGGTTAGTGGTGGTTTTGGAAATACCTTGTTAGCCAACCGCTGTTTATTGAGACTTTGGTTTCTAGTAGTTTTGAATTTGTTATTTAATTCTAGGAGTAGATCGGTATGCAGTTGACGGACTGCCTGTAGGGTGTGGCATTGCCTTATTTGCTGACTAAAGTGTTCTTCTGTGTGGTTGAGACGGCAGCTCATGCGTTCACAGTCATAAACCAATTCGGTTAACAATTGGAAATTGTCTTTGTCCCATAGGCGTATTAACCGAGTATCTACCAGTTCTGGATAACCGTTTAAAAATTTTATAAGCTGCCTATCAATCTGAGTATGGTGACTCAGCTTTTCATAATCCAGATTGAACAGCTCGATGATGAGTTGATATTCTTTTTCTGAAAACCGTGTCATGTTGAGTTTTGTCAGAAGTTTCAATGCAGATTTGGTTGCGGGAAAGAAGCATGCTTTGAGTATTTCGATTTGCTTTTGTTGGCAGGTGCTTACAAATTGGTTTTCAGTCCAGTGGTTACGCTGTGCATGGGTATAAGCTAACCAGAATAAAATTGAGTTATTGGTGAAAAGTTCTTCGATGCATTGATAACGACTTAACAGCATTAACATTCCGACGGTGTTGCCGGTATAAATACGTAACTTTTCTATCAGGGGAAGTGGTATCTGTTTTCGCCAGGGTGCAAATGCGTCATGGTCAACCAGCTCTATGGCAAACAGTGATTCTGTAAAGGAATCTTGATTTGTGTTGGTATTGGTATTCCTCTCACTTTCTTCCTCGCAAACCTTCCGCCAGCTGATACCGCCTTGCCAGCTAGTTAGAACAAAGCAAGCGGTTTGACCGTTTATATGACTGAGGTTGATGGTGAGTTCTTGTTTCTGCGGACACCACTGACTTCCGCGACTGCTGACTTTACACCAGGGATTAAGGGGCTGTTGGTTACTCATTATTTTACCTTTTGTGTGAGTTCAATTTCTTTGATGACTTCGTTAATTCACTTGTTAATAAAAACCATCGTCACCTTTTTTCTTAACAGACAGGCAAAAAATCGCCAACCCACAATAATTACCGTTAACGTAGGCTAAGGGTTTTGCTCTGTTGGTTTTCTTGCTGATTAACGAATTGCGTCTGAATGTAATTTCTACAGAATGGTGGGTATTTCGGTTGCTGGTGGTTGCAGATGGTTCTTAGTGGTTGTGGATATTTCTGGTACTGGTTATGATTGCAGCAACCATGCTTGGTATTAACTTTAAAGGGAATTCTTTTGAATATAAGACGTGAGGCTCTAGCTTAATACCTTAGCTACAACTGATGAAGACCAATTACAATTATCTACAGTGTGGTAATTTCAATTTCGTAAGTACCGCTATGGTAGTAACCACAAAAGTTTTCCTGCCAGATTTTAAATAGTTCAGCACCCTCGGTAATCAAATAGTCACGTCCACACTGTTGAAATAATTCTATTAAAAAATCAAAATCCAGTTCTTTTTCAAGCTCTGACATTTCACCTGCTCCAACATAAGCAAAGTCTGTGATGTATAGCAAATCTCCGGTTGCAGTAAGACTAATCTCAACAGGATGGTAACCACCGGTCTCTGCGCTGTAGCTAGGATCACGAAAGTTGAGAATGACCTGGTCAAAGAATTCTGCGTCCAGCGACTCCGTTTCTTTTTCAAGAACTGATATTAGCTGAGCAATCAGCACTAGTGACTTTGTGTGTGTTTTAATTTTCATAAATTTTTCTCGTAGGAATGCCTGATGTTGATAAGAGATCATCATCATTTGTGTAGATTGTGAGTGTATATAGCCTATTCAGGCATAGCTATGCTGTAAAGACAGCAATTTTGATAGCGATATAGTGGAATAGGCAGTAGAGATGAGCGGACAGCATGGAATCCTGAGCGAATTCCGATTAATCCGTGGTTAGAATAACACATTTACATTACATATCAACCACTTATTAGCATGTTCCCAGTGGTTCCCATGCAATCCAAGACTAGTCAGGCACGCTTCTATTTCGAAAAATATTGTACCATTTGGAGCTGAAACCCTGTTTGTTTAATACACTACGAACTCTTAACCAAGAATGGATCATTACTCTTGCCTGCTCCGGCTCCAGCTCATTACCCTTGATGGACTCGGAAACTACCCCTAACACACTCTCCAAGACATCTGGAGCATAGCCAGCATCACACATTTTTTTCACTAATATTTCACATGTCTTTTTGTAGGCTTCACGATTATTCTCAATATTTTTATATTCGACATGTTCCATAAGTTCAAGGTTAACCTCAGAAAGCAACTGAAAAACATTAGCACTAGTCTTGTTTTCTTTTGCCAATATTTTTTTAGCTTGATACCTATTAATATATTTTGCTAATTGACTAACCTCCTTTAAAGTTAATTCATCGAGGACTTCAGCGTCTACCATTTTAATACTTTGGCACTCAACAGCAACATAACCCAAAAGGGTGTGACGGATACGCCCGTCAACATCTACCACCTTTCTTAACAATTTAAAATTTAACCCATCTCTTCGAATTTGCATAACACTCTCTTCCCAATGTCATAAAACATATCTCTTATATTTTCTTTAAGAATAAGAAATAACGTTCAAAATTTAACAAAACTTGTAAAAACTACATAGATGTAATTACTCCCACTTTTAGTCAAAACATCCCTCCCATTATTACTAAGCAACCAGATTACATTGTACATTAATATTAAAACCAACAATAGAACAAGTAAGTGCCACCAAGATATTTGCTAATAAATGTACTCAAACAAAAATACATAACATACTGTAAAACAAGTACTGTTTATTTTTAATAAACAGAGTATAAAGCTATACAATATAATTTAAAATAAATATTGCAAAAGAAAATGATTTGGTATAGCATATAAAACAACTGAGTTAACTCGGTTGTAGATAGGAATACCTTGCATCTCGGAGATAGCAAAAACAAACCAAGGACAAAGAAATATTTTTTACTAAATGATTAAACAACATGAACAGCCACACCTTACCAAGAGTTATAAGAATGCGTGATGCTCCAGGCTACTTGGGCGTAGATAAAAATACATTTAATAAACAGGTGCGACCGGACATCATGGAAATACCACTTACTGCGCAAGGTATCGGCTTCGATAGACTTGACTTAGACGAGTGGCTCGACAATTATAAAGATCGCGTAGGTAAGCGTGGTTCGCGTATGAAGCAGGAGAATAGCTTATGCCAAAAAAGCCAACTGGCCTCACAAAAAGAAAAGGTAGTGATATCTGGTGCATCAACAAAGTCATCAAAGGAAAAAGACTTTATGAAAGCACTGGAACAAACGACCTCGAAGAAGCGGAGCGCTATTTAGCGAAACGCATAACGGAATTTAGGGAACAGATTATATATGGTGCACGAAAATCGTATACCTTTATAGAAGCTGCTACTAAATATCTCAAGGAAGAGACAAAAAAAAGTATTGACCGTGATGCTGTAACGTTAAAAGTAGTCATGCCATATATTGGTGATCTGCCTTTAGAGCAAATTCATGCAGGTACTTTAGAAAAGTTTTTTTCTGACAGAAAGGTTGCAGGTATAACGAATGGGACTATTAATCGCGATATAGCAGTTATTAGCCGTATTCTAAAACTTGCAGCAAAGCTATGGAGAGATGAGCAAGGTAACTCTTGGTTACAGGAGGCTCCACTAATACGGTTGTTGAAAAATGACAATAGGAAGCCTTACCCTATAACCCAAGAACAGCAAGAATGTTTAATTGCTGAGCTACCTGCACATACAGAAGCAATGGTGTTATTTGCTTTAAACACTGGCTGTAGAGAATCAGAAATAACTGGACTAAAATGGTCTGAGGAAGATAGGAGTCAAAATATTTTTATCATTCCGGGGCATCGAACAAAGAATGGAATGGACAAGGTTGTTCCTTTAAACAGTATCGCAAAAGATATCATTAATACCCAGCGAGGTAATAACGATGAATTTGTTTTTACTTATAAAGGAAACCCTGTTCAGAGGATTAATGGAAATGCATGGAGAAAAGCTCGAGAACGAGCAGGTATACCTCAATGTAGAGTTCATGATCTTCGCCATACTTTTGGAATGCGTTTGAGAGCAGAAGGTGTAAGTTACGAAACACGACAAGACTTGCTCGGTCACAAATCAAACCGGATTACAGACCATTACTGTAAAGCTGAGATTTCGGAATTGCACGAGGCGGTTGAAAAACTATGTCGCGCAAATCTCGCGCAGTAGATTTCAGACATAAAAAAAGCGGTTCATCAAATGATGTAACCGCTTGATTATGTTGCTATTCGTGGTGGGTCCTGCGAGATTCGAACTCGCGACCATCGCATTAAAAGACCGACTAGTGAAATATAACTTTAATTAAAACAATACCTTACACCCTGCTGCTTTATCACAATGAGTCACACAAAGCCCTACAAATAAGGAGCCTATATTTCAAAGAAGCACATTATTGGGCACATAGCTTATCTTCTTAAAGTTATTAATTGCTCCAAAAGTATTCGCAGTATAAATATGGTTGTAAACCTAGTTTTATAGGGTAATCTTAGTGCGAGAACTTATAGAACTATTAATAGAAGCAGAATGAACCTCAAATTTATCATAGGAATTGAATATTAAACACTGTTGATTTTGCAATGACATTAAATCTTCGATTATTTGTAAAAGAATGATTGAATTATATGTTCAACAGTCGTATCGACCCCGTACACTCTTTGTATTTCCACTTTGATAAGATATGAACAGAACAATCAATCTGGCTTTATTGTTACTTTCCCACTACCAAGTAACGCAAGCGTCCAACCACCATGTTTACTTAAGCTGAAAATATCACCCATACGCACTAAACCAACTGTAAAAACCATGGTGAACACAATAATTAAACCTCCTATTTAAGTGTAATAGCCAAATATGATCATCAATGGTGCAATAACTTCACCCACATAGACTCCATAAGCAATTTTTGAAGGTATCCCTATGCTAGAAAGATTACTTCCTATACACTCTCTTGATGAGTTTTCTTCGCAACACCATGAAACAGTATTAGCATACCTACCGTTAAGCTTAATTTTAATTTTAATTTTAATTTTAATTTTAATTTTAATTTTAATTTACCCATTGCATCACTATGAATCTTATCAAGCATTTAGCCTCCTCAATCGCTGGTATTATTTTTTTACGAAATATTTCATACCATTTTTATCATTTTGATGTTGCTGGGATGTGTACCAAGGAAAAGGCAAGGTGAAGTTAAATATTACACAGTCGCTTATCGACCCAGAGTGTAAAAACTCCAATTTTTTAGAAACAAAAGGAACAATCTTACAAATTAGCACTTATACAATAGTGGTACCTCCTTGTTTATTCCACTTTTAATATGATTTGTGCTTTAAAATCATCTTGTTTTACCACCAGTTTTATAGGGTTCGAGTTTTCACAGTCTGGACCCAATGTGGTCAGTCGACAAAGTAATTTTACACAGAATAATGCTTATATCAGCTGACACTGGCAGTTAAAAAATGAACGCCGATAATAAGCTGATTTTCGATTTAAAATATCCTCTGGGGAACATGATGCTTCCAGTGGAAAGCTGTATATACTTGTTATGAACTTGACATATAATCATGTCCATTCAAATACTTCAAAAATTCCTAGATACACAAACCCAAATAGACCCGCCAATGCAATACTGAATACCCCACCCCAGCCATAACTAATAACCCAATACTCACTAACAAAACTGTCAATAAAGCTAACCATAATTATTAAAAGTATTAATGTCACTAAAGCGACATTTTCAATTCTATATGAACAAAGCAAAAACGCCAATCCAGAAAATATAGATGAATATAATAGTCCAACACTTATTGCGGTTACCCAACTAAAACTTCTATTTTTTTTGGTAAAGCATGAAAAAATACTCATGCTATTTTGCAGTAATTTTAACTGATTACCTTCTGGTTTCTTTTTATTAGTGCTAAAAAATGGTTTCTTATGCATTACACCTTCTCATAACCTTTAAATAACTTGCTGTGTTCAGCGTCAGAACTACGAATGAGGGATTATTATTTTCAGCAAGATAAACTTTGCAATAGCAAGAATAAAGGCAAGTTGATTGCTAAGTTATAAAAACTATAAACTTGTCGCAGAATCACTTTTTCGCAATACTTTTTTTTCTACTTAATTTCGTTCCTCCCTTAAATGATAAGAGATTCATAGGGGATCTTTAAACCATGATGTAAACGCTTTATCATACTAAGGCTTAAGTCTCATTTTCGGTTTAATATTTCTGATACACGCCCCATACTACCAATAAAAGGCTGTAAATCTTTTCGAGTTAAATTATTTTGATCCATCAAAAAATTTATAGCTTCAATGGGTTCAGATGCAGAAATTGGGTAATGTTCTTCCTCATATTTTTAAAAAACATATGATAAAACCTCTAATTCATCACGTTCTGGTGTGTCATTTTCAGCTTCCCAAAGGTGATTAACTCGTTCTAAAGCTTTATGTAACTGTCTGTCTGTCTGTCTATCATTCTTGATGAGTTTTAATTTCATTTTGTCACCTATATTTCTTCAATATTCTTAATCTTATCGTATTCTTCATGGGTTCCAACAAATCGAATCAACATCATTTGAAATTGATAATCGACTCTGGTGACAATTCGATATTTATTTTAGGGCTGACACACTCTCAGCTCGAACATTTAATATATAATTTTGTTAGTAGGTTGGGCACAAAAACTGCAAGCATTTTGATACCTTCTTGCAGCACAACATCTTCAAATTCTCCATCATGTAACAATGAGCTTCTAACATCATACAATTCCTTCAGTTTGGGAATAATTATGTCCTTTTTACCCAATTCAGGAAAATCACTTAGACAATTTGATATAAAGATCTCCATACTGGAGCCTATTGATTGCCGCTTTAATCCCCCAAGCCTACTCATCAAGTGCTCAATCGAATCAGTGTTTTCCCCTCTTGATTTAGCAGCTTTTCTCTCATCTTTAATAACTTTCTTAGCTCTTTCAAGTATAGGAATAACTTCTTTAGGAATTTTGAGATCTGGTAAAAGTGCTTCAATCACTGTAACCAGTTTTATAAATTTTGCAGTTGTTGATACTTCAAACTGGTATGCGGAATATAACTCTATTGCAAGACATAGCTTTTTTTCAGAAAGAATATTATTCAGTCTTGGAAATGAAAGCCCCTCATTAATATCGTTAAAAACATTCTCTGGATTTAAACCTATAGTTACTATTGCATGCCCAGATTCCCAACGCATAAGTTTTTTATGTTCTGGAATTATTGTTAATTTATCAATGTCATAATTCCCGTCAATAACACTCCACCCTTTATTGTTTACGATCTCATAAATATTACTTTTCTCTGAAACTATTATTGGGCTATCAGCTATTTTTGGCTCATGTGTTTCTGTTGGAAAACGTATTCCAAGCTTGTTCTTCAGTGAAACCCATCTTAACGAAGCTGTTAATTTATCTAAATAGCTTCGAGCATCATCTACTGTCGAAAAATGCTCTATCTTCAACGAATATTGGTAATGATGTTTTTCAAGTGTATAGCGCTGACCATCGCTCATTTGAAAGGAACTTACACTATCAATATTTAGCTTCTTACCTAGGCTAAAAATTAAAGGAAAAATGATTGAAAAAGAATTATCGCCTTCACCTTCAGACCCTATGGCGCATGAAAAAATCATTGTCGATTCCTATTTAACGCCTTAACGCCCGCATCCACCTGACCGCAAAAAACATGACGCTTTTTGTGGTCAGGTGGATGCGATTGTTAAGCACAATCTAACACTAACATTGAAGCCCTATGCATCAAACTTTCTAATTCTTCATTCCAAACTTTTTCTAATTTCATTACAGAAATTAATTCTATAAACTTTGAATCTAAGAGTAAAGTTGTAGCAGTAGAAGCGGAATAATCAGATTCTGGTTGGCACTCCTCTAATAACCCTTCAACTATTTTAATTAACCTATTCCTAGTGCGAGTATTCTTTTTTTCTTGATATGTGGTGTATCGCTCCCAGCTTGTATCTATTAATTCATCAACTTTTTCACCTATCTCAAAACGACTGAATACTAACCTTGATGAGTGATTTAAATTTGTAACTTCAATAGTGCTAGTTCCTTTTTTAGTTTTACCTCTAAATCTATAAAGGCGCATGAATAAGTGATCCTTGGGGTTCTCTATATACGGGTTAATAATAGGATCATCTATTACGTCATGCATACCTTTTGATCCATTACATTTCTTGCAGGATGGTAATAAATTATCCCAAAGTACGACTTTATCAGGATTATGCTTTTTATCTTCAAAATGTTCTACTTCCATGTAATTGCTTTCTGAAGTCAAAGGGCACTCACAGTAAGCACATTTACCATGGCTAGATAGTAATAATGGACTCTTTATATAGTCATTATTCCAAACTGCTGCCTTAGACGTTTTGAAGTCATTTATAAGTTGAGCAACTTTTTTATCCGATAAATAATCTGGTTTATTCTCCCTTTCCAGTTTTATCATTGAGAGTCACTTTTAACCGATGCTAACTCAAGTTTTAGAAGCTTTCTTAAATGATTATTGGGGTGGAGTAAACTATCCAGCTCAGTAAAAGAAGCTTTAGCAGAAAGGTAATCATCATGCTCAACTGCACATTCAAACCTTTGAATTTCTTCATGATATTCTTCAGTTCTTGTATCAGACATACCCATGACATCAACAAGTATTTCTTCAATAGTCCACCCTTGATAACCATATTTTCTGCCGTCTAAATCTCTGCGAAATACCACTCCATTATTAGATGCTAACGCTATAATTTCATCAGGATCTGCGCTCTGTAAAATATGTGGACTATGAGTTGCTGTAATAAACTGAGCGTGAGGGAATACTTGAACTAATATTTTAGCAATTTTACTTTGCCACTCAGGGTGTAAATGAAGTTCTAGTTCATCAATTAGAATTACACCATCAAATTCACTAGCATTAATACATGGCTCTTTAAACCGTAACTCTATATCCTTTATTATCCCAAAAATAATGGAAAGACAAGATTTAAAACCCGAAGATAAATACTCATAATAAATTTCCCCATTGGGAGTATGAATCATGATTTCATTAGATGAAGCAAGTACCTTGCTAAAAACAAAGCTATCATTTAAAAGTGAAAAGCTTTTCTTAGCCAATTCATAATTTTTCATTTGCTGATCGGTTAGAGCTCCTTCATGCACAGAGTAAAGGTGTCTATTAACAAACCAATTTTTAACTTCATTTACATTAACACCAGATATTGCTTCTTGATAAGATGTATTTACATTCTTATCAACGTCTTTACTTACCGCATTTAAAGCTTGATATTGAAATGTTCTTGTCACTTTGAGAGACAACAGCTTAGATGCGTGCTGATGCAAACCATTAATAGGTGATGGTTTGTTAGGGTCAAAATTTGCAATGGTTATATTAGATTGAGTATCTGATCCATCTATTTCAATAATAGATTTAAAACTACCACTATTGACTGACACGTTTCTTTTTAAAATATTAGTTTGACTAGCAGAAAATGAATGTGCGATACATTCTAATAAGGTTGTTTTACCAATACCATTTGGACCGCAAATAAAATTCATACTCTCATTGAAATTAATGGTGATATTTCTAATACCACCAATTCCATTTATTTCAATTGATTTCACTTTCATATTTACTTCCTAAAATGTATTACTGTGGGTCATTTCACCGCGTGCTTAACAAGTTATTGTCTCGATCCAGTTAACCTTACGTCAGCCCAGAAAAATAAACAAGAGAAAATCCGTTAGCCCTAGCAACACTAAACTAGATAACACTCATAATTAACAAGATAACCTGATCTAATTAACATGCAAAGATAACAAATTGTCATTCTGAAACAGGGTATAGGAAAATATACTATTTGGCTGCCTTCAGTCAGAGAGTAAGTTTCTAGCTGTTAATGTATCAAAAATAACTGAAACAAAACTCATTACACATAAATAACCCAATCCTTAAGCCCACTTCAATAGTTTTGATCGCTGTGCAGGTTTTGTTGTCTCATACAGTGATACTACCACTCCCCTTCTATGACAATACATATTATTCAATATAGTTAATTAACCCACTATCATAAATACTAGCTTGGCGTTAGAATTGTCATTTTAATATTTTAGGAATTAGAAATGGGGCAAGTTAAAAAGTCTGAACATATTCCCAAAGCAATGCAGGAAAAGTATAAGGAGATTGTTGAACTTACTGATAGTTTTGCTAAAGAAAATTTAGATGAAGAATACGCCCAACAGATACGCTATGCTGTTGCTGCATTATGTAGAAAGCGCCCTTCACCTTTAGAAAAAGGAAAAGCCAATCCCTGGGCATGCGGAGCAACCCACGCTATTGGTCTGGTAAATTTCTTGTTTGATACATCTCAGACACCCCACATGAGCGCAGCGGATTTATATGGAAAATTTGGTGTAGCTCATAGTACCGGACAAGGTAAATCAAAGACTATTCGTGATTATCTGGATATGTATCAGTCAGACCCAAATTGGACAGTAACAAGTAATTTAGATAGTAACCCAATGGTTTGGATGTTGTCAGTAAACGGGATGATAGTCGATATTAGAACCATGCCACGTGAAGCACAGGAAATTGCTTTGGAGAAAGGGTTAATACCGTATATTCCTGATGATGAATGAGACAACAACTAGGCAACATTTTTGAACTAAAAATCATGTGTTCTCCTTCCTCACACCAGAATATTTAGCAGAATGGAATTATCTTACGGTTGTTCAAGAATGATTAATATCTGGACGTTGTTCCGCGCACCTTCCTTGCTCATATATTATTTGTCCTTTCTTAGTAATGTTTTTTGAAATCATATTTACCATTCAAGCCACCTCTTTAACACCCACAGCATTCTGATTAACTCGATCAATCAACTTAATCACCTTAACCGCTACAGCATCGTCAAACACACCTAATAACCCTTGGTCATGGATATTAGTGAATGGGGCTTCAAACAGCATCTTTTTGTCGATAGTACCGTTCTTGGTCAAATAACTGATAATATTGTTGATAAAGGTCATCTGGTCAGCACGTAAATTCCCTGTTTGGATAAAATCAGCAAATGCGGCTTGAGCTGCTTGGCTATCTAATCCAACAATCCCACGGATAAACTCTCCTAACGGTTTATCACCATAGTTATCGATATAATCCTGTTTCGTACCTGTAATGGTCACACCGTCAAAGAGAATGACTTCTAAGGCATTAATTTCAGTTTCTGTGATGGGTTTGTTAGTCTTGAGCTTATGAATGGCTATATGGTCTTTATGACTGCGTATATACGATTCCACTCTATCCTTATAGCTTTGTAGATTGCTATAAGCAGGGATCAAATCATGTTCCCCGATACCACTATGGTCTAAATCATCTTCAAAGGTAGTAGTGACAGGAGGTTGTTTGTCTTTATCCAGATATTTTATTAGGTCACGCAATGCGACTCGGACACACTCTAAGCTATTAATATTGATAGACTTCCAGAAAGGTTCAGTCTGTAGTTCATTCAATAATTGAACTTGTAACGCAACAGCCGGAATATTCTGTTTCTTCAATAATGCTTTAGCAGTACCACTAATTTTATTGATATAGCGATCTGTACTGTATGCAGCCGTTAATAAGGCTAACTGATAATTCAAAATTAAAACATCAAATCGTCTAGCAAGTTCATCGTCACCTTTTTCTGGCAATATCAGTGATGATAAATGAGTATTCACTTCTAGCATATCGCCTTTAGATAAATTAACCCATCGGTCTTTGTTACTGTATTCAACCACATGCTGCAACTGTGCTTTAACTACAAATCGATCTGTATCTAAACTCGCAACGATGAGATTTAATTCAGTAATATAAGATTCAGCCAGCTCTCGTTGATCATCGCTACTCTCAGTTTTTTCACGTATCAATAGCGCAACTTCCAATTTAGCTTCAAACACTTGTTGCGTTAAGCTTTTAATGGCATTACCTTCAATCCCGTCAGGATTGGCATCAAAGAACTCAAAATTTTGACAATAATCAAAGATAGCAAACTCTTTCTTATCTAAGTTCGGACCAAATAAATCAGGACATAATCGTGTCCCTCGACCGATCATTTGCCAGAACTTGGTCGATGATTTAACTTGCTTAAAGAACACAAGATTAACCACTCTAGGGGCATCAACACCGGTATCCATCATATCGACTGATACGGCTATTTGTGGATCATGTTCTTCATAAGGATCAACAAAAACTTCTAGTAGGTCTTGCGCTTTAGTTTCATAATTATCAATAACACGAAGAAACTTACCCGCATATTCTGGATAATTCTTATTAAAACGTTCTTCTATAAAAATTGCATGATCATGGTTTTTAGCGAAGATAATAGTTTTTCCTAACTTATCACCCCCTTGCACTTTAATACCATGGGTCATTAAATGATCAAGTACCTTATCAACAGTATCAGTATTGAATAACCATTTATTTAATGCCGCACTAGATATTTCATCAGGTACTTCATCTTCTGTAGGATCACCAAACTTTTCCTCATACTCTTCTTTTTCAGCATCAGATAATTCATTGTATTTGATGCCCTCACGTACAAACTTTAACGGAACCGAGATTGCTTTCGGCGGCACTAAATATTTTTCAGCAACTGCTTTATCCAATTCATAGGCAAAGGTAGGGTTATCATCTTCAATCCCGAATAAACCATAAGTATTATGATCTACCTCGGTTTTAGGGGTAGCCGTCAGCCCTACCAGCATGGAATCAAAATAATCAAAAATAGCTTTATACTTTTGATAAACCGAACGATGTGCTTCGTCAAGAATGATCAGATCAAAATGACCAATACTGTAAAACCGTTGGTCATCAGTCAACATACCATCAATTCGGTTCATAATGGTCGGATAAGTAGAAAAGACTAATCGTGTACCGTTATCTTCCCGTTCTTTGGTTAAATTGATGGCTGATAGATTCGGCAGATGTTCATTAAAGGCGTTTTTAGCTTGTGACACTAATGCATTTCGGTCAGCTAAAAACAATACCCGTTTAGCCCAATTACACTTAGTCAACATATCAACGATAGCGGATGCGGTTCGGGTTTTTCCACTCCCTGTTGCCATCACTAATAAACTTTGTCTAGCGCGACCACGCAACTCACCTTGTTGATTTACACTGATGCTGTTTTCAGCAACACGAGCAATAGCTTCTAATTGATAGGCGCGTCCCGCAATATCAGTATTCACTTTAAACTCACGTAAGTCGGTTCTACTGGTTCTTCTGTCAATTAATAGCTGTAGCTCATCTTTAGTGTAAAAACCCTGCACATCACGTTCTGGTGAGAACTGGTCGTCCCATAAGTAGGTTTCAAATCCATTGCTATAGAAGATAATGGGACGTTGACCATGCATTGACTCAAGACAATCCGCATAAAGTTCTGCCTGATGTTTACCTTTTTTAGGATTAGCCATGGTTTTCTTCGCTTCAACGACTGCTAACGGTAAACCATCATCACCCCATAACACATAATCAACATAGCCAATTCCACTGGGATTTGTCGTCTTAGGCATACCCGTGACTTCATACTCCAGCTCTCGACCTTCCCGCAAATTATTCCAACCACATTCTTTTAGGGATAAATCAATATAACGTTTTCGGGTTTCAGCTTCAGATACTAATAAAGGAATTGCCGTATCACTATCAACCGTTTTTTCACGCTGTTGTTTTCGTTCCGATATTTCAAGGCGTTGTTGTTCAAGTTGTGCTTTTAATGCACTGTTCTCATCAGCTTGTTGTTTTAATGTCTGTTCGGTTTCACGGAATACCTGATTCTTTTGTTCTAATTCGGTGATGAGTTGTTGTAACTGTTGTTTGTCCTGCTGTTGTTTGCTATCGCTGGGGGATGAAATAGACGTGGGAATAAGTGCTTCATCAAAAACCTGTGTATCGGGTGTTTTCTTACCATAGTAAATGGCAAGAAAACGAAGAAACCGAAATAAATACTTTAATGAGGCTAACGCATCTTGTTGACTGATTTTGTTACCGTGCGCGGCTGCATTCCCCGTTTTGCGTATCAGATTGAGTTCATAGAAAAAACTGCGATTAAACAAATCACGAAAAGCCGGTTCATGCATTAAGGTACTTAAATCAGCACGCCATGGTCTGATTAACTTAGCATCATGATCATACAACCAATTGACTGCATTCTCAAAGGTGCTACGACAAAAAACTGCGGTTGATGTGGGTGATATAAAGGTCAGTTTCTCTGCTTCAACAGCATCGGTATATAAATTGGGGAAATCTATTTTGATGAAGCTGAAGTTACTCATATTAAATGTCTTTCCGGGTCCATGCGTGAATGTAAAATACGAAGTATTACAAATTCCTGTTCTGTTTCTCTAAAATATATAGTGTGCTTTTTGATACTGTAGGCATATAAACCTTGATCAATATCATCGCGTTTTTTACCGATATTACCTACAGTGCTTAAGGTATTAAATGATTTCTTAATCAAGCCGAGGTAAACCTTTTTCTGACCTATCCCCCATTCCTTTTGGGTGTAAGTAGCAATATTTTGCAAATCAGTTTTTGCAGGTGTTGATATTCGTAATGGTTTATAACTCATCAAAGAAGTGTTCCAGTTCTTCTTCTGAATTAAAAACGTGTGAATTACCTCGACTGATCGCAGCATCTCCTTCAGCAATGGCTTCACGTAAATAATTCAACTTAATGGTACGTTCTTCAGTTTTACGTTTCAATAATCTGACTGCTTCACGCACCACTTCACTGGCGTTGTTATAGTCACCCGAATCAGCACATTCACGGATAAAGATTTCTAATTGTGGTGTTAGGCTAAGGTTCATAGCTTCTACCTCACTTGTTGACTTAAAGGGTATACATCAATACTAAGTGTGAAAACATTGTATGTCAATCTTTGTTATCGGTATTCGTTATGGATAAACTCAAAGAAAAAAATGATTAATACTAATAACCTAACGCACAATCCTATTTTCATATAGATCGGCAATGGGAAAGCACAGATCATAGTCATTCCATTCCAGATCACCATTATCAATCTCAAATTTAGCAAACTCTTCAGGTACTAAATATTTTCTAATCAATGGGTTTAATGACTGGGATAGGAAGGGTTTAAAATCCACAACCTGACTGGATTGGTCATTAAAAAGCAATTGTAATTTATAGTTATCCAAATGCTTTGCTTGCTCAATATTAATGATTTGATTGTCGGCAATCATTTGATTCTCCTTTCTATGTTTTCACAAGAAATTTGTTTATGTAACACAAAATAATCGATCCACTTTTGCACTATAGCATCGGCATGTGTTTCGATAAAATACTTAAAATTCTTTAAGGTATTTGCAGTTAATGGTTTTTTACCTTTAACAGACTTAATTTGTATACCAATAACTTTACCTTCTTCAATAATAATCTCAGCTTTTGATTCAGCACCTTGATGTTTACCATGCACATGAATAGGTTCATGCTCATTGCTGTAGAACATGATAATGATACCGAGATAAGTGTAGAGTTTTGGCATAGTGATAATATTATTGTTAAGCGGTTAACTCACCTTTAAAAGCACGTTGTAGCAGACTGTTAAACAAATCTTCTGATTTTTGTAGACTGGCTTGGGCTTGTTGCTTTTGGGCTTCTATGGCTTGGATTCTTTCTGCGAATTGGTTTTGTAGGGTCAGCGGTGGAAGAAGTAAGATTATGTTTACTATCCTTTTTAATCCTAAATCTTTATTTGCTATACCTTTGGTCAGCAATTGAGATTGATGGTAGCAATAATGTGAATTTAAAGCGGCTTCCAAATATTTAGCACTAATTAAATCTGTTTTAGGACGTAGTGCTGCGATGTGAACCCATATACAAAACTTCCAGTCAAAATCAACAACTTTAGCATAACCTGTAGTCCCACCTTTTGTAAGTAGTACGTCACCTTTTTGAGGTGAGAATCTTTTGGTTAATGTTTCATACATTTCAGTAGAAACATACTTTAGTTCATTCAGAACAAGAGAAAAAGGTCTTATATTTCGGGTTGATAAAATTGGTATCCCTTTGTCTGAATATTTTGGAGAAACATGAGGTCCATCCTTTATTTCTGAAATAACGTCACCAACAGTAGTGATCTTAAAATCATTATGGTTATGCTTTACATCACCAAACATATCCAAAAACAAAGACTGACTCAGCGCAGTGTATTTTTCAATCATTTGTTGGTCTTTTTGTCTTAGACTGTCTGCTGCATCTAATATGCTGGCAATCTTTTGTTGTTCTGGTAGGGGTGGGTAAGGTATTTTAAATCGATCAAATTTAACCTTCGTTATATGCTTCATAGTTGAACCATGAGTTTCACGTCCCATAGCATGTAGCGAAGTAGAAATTAAATATTTAAAAAACTGTTTATCGAATGTTTTTTTATCAAAAACAACTTTAAATAAGTGTTGGTTTAACCAAGCATCTTTACCCTTCCATAAATAAATGCCTAAAGTAGCTGACCAAGAGATAAGCAGGTCTCCAAATTTAACTTTGTACCTGTCTTTTATTTCTCCGTTAAAATAATTTGTATCACTTGACCCTTTGGTAAGGTTTTGTATTCTAATTATTTCAAGTCCCTCTGTACTCCAATCAGAAGGTTTGAATGCATAACCATTAATAAATGTGGCTGCATCCCCCAGTTTTACTATTTCCCAGTTATTTGGTTTAGTTTGGTTCACTACACATCCTCAAGCAGCTTTTTTAACAACTGCAATGCTTGGTTTCGCTCAACATCCAACTGTTCAATATCTGAAATAATATCAGCAGGCGCAGCATATTCCACCTCTTCATAAATAATTTCTTTATAACGGTTAATACTTAAATCCCAATCGTTATCTTTAATTTCACCTAATGGCACCAAAAAGCTTTGTTCAGTACGACTACGGTCATGTTCTTGGTCACGCTGGCTAAACCGATTAACAATATCAGGTATATCATTGTTAGTAACTGGACTGCGTTTATCATCCAGACTATAACCATCAGCCCGCATATCATAAAACCAGACATTATCAGTGCCACCATTATTAGTTTTGGTGAACACCAGAATAGCGGTGCTAACCCCTGCATACGGTTTAAATACGCCACTGGGCATTGATATAACCGCATCCAGTTTATGTTTACTGAGTAAAGTTTCGCGTAGTTGTTTATGGGCTTTAGAGGAGCCAAATAACACCCCATCAGGAATAATCACCGCACAACGTCCACCTATCTTTAACATGCGTAACATTAAACCTAAAAACAATAGTTCAGTCTTTTTGGTTTTAACGGTTTTGAGTAATGAACTTTCCACACTGTCAACATCCAGTGAACCTTTAAACGGTGGATTAGCCAGAATCAGGCTGTATTGATCACGAATCTCTGCATTGGCTTCACTTAATGCATCACGTCCAATCAGTTGCGGACTGTCAATACCATGTAATTGTAGGTTCATTGCCCCTATGCGTAACATGGTGCTATCGAATTCTATGCCGGTAAACATGGTGTTGTTATAGTGCGTTCTAAACGCTTGTTCATGAAACCAGTCAGGATGATTGTCATGGATATATTCACCCGTAGCAACAAGAAAACCCGCACTACCACAAGCAGGATCACACAAAGTATCTTCTTGAGTGGGTCGCATAATCTCTACCATCATTTTGATGATATGACGGGGTGTTCTAAACTGTCCGTTAGTGCCAGCCGTGGCTATTTTAGAGAGCAGATATTCATACAGATCACCTTTGGTATCCCTGTCATCCATCTTAATCTTGTCGATCATCTGTACAACTTGGTCTAACAGCTTGGGTGTCGGTATCATGAAAGTCGCACCTTTCATAAACTCAGCAAATACCCCAGCAGTGCTACCCAACTGTTTCATATGTTCAAAGGTAGTCAGATTGTCACTATCAACTTGTGGTTGGGTGAACAAAGCAAATAAAGATTCTGGATCTAAATTTTTAAAGGTATGCCAGCGAAATTTCTGATGAGCTGTTTGATAGAGTGGATTTTCCACCGAACTACCAATCATATTCGCTTTCTTTTCTTCTAATAATTCCCGCTCATCCAATCGACGTAAGAATAACAGGAACGTAAATTGTTCAATAACAGTCAGTGGATTGCTGATACCCCCTGTCCAAAATGCTTCCCATATTTTATCAACTTGGCTTTTCAGTTCACCTGTTATCATGTCGTCCTTTGTTGTAGTAGCGTTGTGCTTTCTTCAGTAATGAAAATTTATTCTATTGTCCCATTATTTTTATGTGGTTGGGTAAGAAATAATTGTGCTAACTGGTTTGTGGGGTTAGCTATTATTAGATGGCTATTTCTATAGCAGTCATTCTATTCCATTATAAATACACTTAGAACCACTGAAAATGGAGATAACAGTGCAACAATCTAAATCGTTTTTACCATCTAACGCTACTATCACCCTTTTCTACAATTCCACCATTCCCAACAATTCCAACGGTTTTGATTCTGTAGAAATTGCTGTTCCATTAGATGGTGATTTAATTGACTTAAGTTATCCACGACTGCTTGCAACGATTAAAACCGTTAACAATACTTGGTCAGCTAATTTTGTTATCGATTTTTTACTGCTGGAAGATGATAACGATGATTACCTTTTCGAGGCTGAAACATCTCGCATTAACCGCACACAATTCAAGAGCAAAGAAGCTATGTTAAAGCGATTAGAGCAAGTATATTCTGAATATTACACAAAGGTTCAATGTTGTGATTTTGATGCGGACAGTGATGTTATCAGACAAATTATGACGTATTTTAAAAACTCATTAGCTAAACTTAAACTTGTTGATAGTGATTGCTATATTTCACTTGGTGGGCACTGAAAAACATTAGTAATATATCTACTTCCAATCAGCACTCTAATTGAATAAATCCGTAATATCCTTTGCTTGCATCAATTTATCATAACTTGTGTACCGTGAACTTTGAAGCGCCCCTTTCTTAGCTGCTCCAAGTTTTATTGGGGTAATAGATTTAGCCACACCAACAAAATTCAATTTATATTTACCGCCATCACCATAAGGTTCAATAGATTCGACTTCAGCATAATGTGTAATGGCTGACACTGGTGCAGTCTGATAGGCAGCAATATACTTAATATCTTTAAGTTTACCTCCACCGATACGGATAGCATACCAGCAGTTTTCACCAATAAATACCTCTTTAAATCCTTCGTCTTGTGCTGGTACGATGATTGTATCTTGAATGGTTTTTTTCGTATTCATCACCTGCGATACAACTTTTATTTTTTTAGCTGGCTCAAACGCTCTGATTTCAACCAACGGTAAAATACTCAAAATTTCATTCAGAAATTCTTGTGTATCTGCTTTTTCTGATTCAGTTAATACTGGTTCATTGGGCGTGGCACTATTATCTAATTTACAACGGCTAACGCTCTGGGCTTGTTGTATTAACGCCCATTCAATCCATGTTATATGCGCACGGTTTAAACCATTATTACTGGAAACAAAAACTAAGACTTTGTCCCAAAATTCTTTGTTCTTATCATGGGATTCAATTCGGTTTTTAACACCATCTCCCTGACCGATATACAACGTTGGTAAGTCATCTTCTTCATCGTATCCGAATAAAATATAGATACCAGCCTGATCAAATTCTTTTCTATTTTTATGCTTTACCCAAGCATGACGAGACACTTCCAACCCAATACCCGTCCAATTCATTTTATCGATAATTTTAAATGTGTCAGGTTCTCCATCTGGGACAAATAATCGAATTGTGTAGGGTTTTGACATTGTTATTCCTTTCTTATGATTTTTTTAATAGCTAAATACACATACTTTGTGGAACCCAAATGTAACCAGTATTTAGCTCCCCAAAAACTTTCCCAGTGTGTTCTATCCCATATAGACCAGCAATATACAGACAGATTAATGAATCCAAAGCATCCTCATTACTCTTGAGAGCTTGTCCCCTTAAAGAATCTATATAAGATTCATCAAGTATTTTGTTTGCTTCATCATTAATGACTAAACTCAATGTATTGCTGCTGCTAAGCTTGCTCAACAATGATGCCAGCATCTTTTGTCCGGCTCGTTTATCTGCCACCTTACCTTTTTTATATTTCAGCCGTTCACATAAACCAAAAATTTCAATTATGGCTGGATGCGGATAACACTCAATCTGCCAGCATTCACCCTTTAGATGACTAAATCCACCATCAAGCAATTGATTTGATAAATAAACACTTTTAGCATCAGGATAAAGTTTAGTGTTCGAAGTGTGACATGAAGCTTTTCTGGAACCATAAGTTCGACCAATTTCTGATTCACATAATCGCTGACCATTTGTGTTATTAATAATAAGTGGAGCGTCAATTGATACGCCTATAAGTCCATCTATACCATTTAGCATACTTATTACGGAATCTATTCCATAAACAGCAGGCTCTATCCTATCAACTGTGAGAGTACAGTCTTTGATATTACCCCACGCTATAGCAGATGGATTTTTTTCACTCTGCCATGCCAAATCTACTCCAGCTAATACCATCTATCTCTACCCCTTCAAAAGTATGTGACCTACCTACACCGAATAATATTAAATTTATCAAAGTACCTATGGTTCAAGGAACAAATCAGTCTTATATATAGCATACTCATCAGCAGAGCCTTTGGGATTATCATTTAACCATTCCAGATAATCTTCATATTCATCTTTACCTGCCCATAACAATAAGACTGTTCCCACTACTGGCACAGATGCAATCAATCGTTTACTACGTTCTTTTAGCTTAGCTTTCGCAATATTTCTCTTATTCTTTAATTTTAGTTGAGCGATTTCTTTTTTGTGTTTCGCTTTCAATCGTATTATGTCTTTTTTATAGATTAATTTACTTGCTGAAATTGCAGCCGCTGAAGCTATCTTAGTTTGGTCTAGAGTATTTTTAAATACAATCAATGCAGTTGGTATCCCAACAACTATTGAAAGAATTAAAAGTTTTTTAATAATTGCTTTAACAATATTCATCTTTTCTTTATTAGCTAATTTGTATTTTACTCAACAACTAACTCTTAGACAGATTGTATTCAACAATACTTATTATTTTCACCATATTCAAAAGTTGTGATATTTTCGGTCATAGTTAAAAAATGAATGCTTTTGAGGATAATATCCATAACAAACAAACACCTATAAATTCAATAACTTATAATTAACAAATCTACTGATTCGTCCTATTTCGATCACCATTTAGTCCTAATATTGTCCTAATATTGTCCTAAAGTTACCGCTCTTAATGCTAAGTGATTACTACCTAGCTATCACAACCCACCTATACTAACAGTATCACCGTCAAAACGGATAGAAACATCAAAACCTATAAGAAGAGACCACATATTTTCAACATCTTTAATATTAAAGGTAGTTTTGAAATTTTGGAGCTTACCAAAGATTTAATGTACAAAAGATTGTAACTTTAGGATAGCGTTTCTTTTTTTTGAAAACAACAACCCCAGCCTTGCGGCTTATGCTTTCAACACAAAAGCACTTTCCAGTTATTCAGTTCGGTAGCAACCAAAGCAAGTGTTTAAAATAAGATTTTCTATTTTTGGCTCTGTTGCTAAAGAGCTTTTTATAAAAGCCAATAGACCCAGTTGTTTTAGGTCAAAAAAGTTTGTAGCATCCATCGTACTAACAATCAAATATACTTGACCACAATACGCACGCGTCACGGTTTTGTATGTTTTCAAAGGTTTGTGGTAAATTACAGTTTTAATAATTAGCGAAGTTTCTTGCTCGCTTATTGCGTCAAGTGATTTGGGCGTTATGTTTTCTAAGTGAGGGTAAAAATGGAAGGAATTGTTAAATGGTTTAGTAATGAGAAAGGGTTTGGCTTCATTACTCCTATCAGCCGCAAAAATAATGGATACACTACAGTTGTAACACCGCTTATTGGGAAAGATCATTATTTTAATGTCCGAGACTTAGAAGGTACATATTTGCCAAAAAACGGGGATGAGGTACGTTTTCAATCCAAAGAATCGAAAAAAGGTTTTCGAGCTTTTGGTATTTCTGTCACAAAAAAAAACATCTCGAACTCCTTTCAAAATCAAAAGAGAAATGCTGTAAAAAAACATAAAGATAGAGCGGATGACAGAATTGATTGTCCTAAATGCAACAAAAGAATTGTTCCTAGGATGATATTTAAAGATGGTAATCCTAGTAGAACGGTTTGTCCTTTCTGTGCAACACAAATAACAAGTTTTGGGTTGTGCTTTCTAACTACTGCATGCACGTCGCACGCTGGTCTTTCTGATAATTGCTTTCAATTGCAAACACTTCGTACTTTTAGAGATACATATATTCATTCACTTATTAATGGGAAAGAGTTGATAGATGAATATTATCAATATGCACCATTTATTGTTATAGAAATCATTAATAACAATAATAGAGATAATGTATTAAAAGATATTTTTTATACTATTAATAAATGCGTATCATTAATTTTAAATGAAGAATATGAAGATGCTTTTTTTCTCTATAAAAATATGTTTAAGGAATTAAAAGACCAGTTTTTAACAAAATGACAAACATAATCGGGTAAGGACTGGTTTAAACACGAACACCATGAAACCACAACATCTGACTTTCAAAAAAACCACTCAACCATTTGACTAGTTTTGAAATTAATTCTATTGTAGGACGAAAATTGTCACTTCTGTTTTTCAAGGAATATCAACTTATTAGGGAAAAAGTCTTTGATGATAAAATAGCAAGGAAAGTTGTCTTAAAAACTTGGGTAATATCTGGTCATCAGAGATAATTCACCTAAAGAAGAATAGTTAAATTTACAGGAGGATATGTGGACTCAAGAATACAAGCAGCCCTTATCGCTGCTTTTTCTGCTCTAGTTGGTGTTGTAGTTGGGGGATACATCCAGACGCACCTCAAAGATAGAGAGTTACAAAGAGAAAAGAAAGTTGCTGAAGGAGCAACAACGCTTTACTTATGTAGGTTAAGGAGTCTTTTTGAGGTTTTTTCAGATCATGATAGAGCATATAATTGTTTGCATCTTGGAATATCTCCGAATACACTTAATATGTCAGAGGTCGAAATGGTGATTAATGTTATTAAAAGTCATGACCCGTTCGTACTTGTTAAATTATTTGATATAAGGCAAAACCTGAACAACATTAAAATTTATTCAAAATCATATCATCGTATTGTCGAAGAAGGCGGTTCATATAAAGCATATGAACCTTATATTGGAATGATGACTGTTGATGGAAAACACGGGTTAAAGACTATTGATCTTTGTATAAAACAGACCTTCAACCACACTGATCTTGAAACAAGAAAATATCTTCTAGCCAATGAAGAATTTAAAAAGTTCCTGCCAAAGATTGTAGGTGATAGTTGGTTTCAGCGATTGAGAGTGAAGTTCAATTTCGTAGAAAAAATTTAACAAGGCGCTGCGCCGGAATTTTGATACGCTGAGCTTCGCAAAATCCGGTGATCTGGGTCGTTAGCCACAAGAATAGGTAAAGTTCATTGCGTAACAATTCATGGGGATGTAGTTGAAAGAAGAAACTAATATCAAAAAAAGGGAGTTTCCCTATTACAGAAACGGATGGGGATCAGGTTCTATCAATAGAAATGAACCTTCAGCTCATGAATTTAGGTCCAGAAAAAATACGATGTTGTTGTCAACGGCAATGATTCTTTATGTTGGTCTTGAGGCGACCATTCAAGGAGGAGCATATGGAATTATAAATATATCAAATCCGATAGTTCTAGAATTTACTTTTTACGCTACATATTTATGGTGCATATACAGATATAGAGTTGTTTGTTTTGATAGAATTGAAGAATGGAATGACAATGTAATTTCAATAATAAATCAAAACATTAGTATTCACTGGATGAATTCTTGGATTAATGTAGAAGATAGATATTTAGAAAATGTACAAAATATTGACGACCGGACTAAAATCAATTTAAAAAAGCAATTTGGTGAAATGCCAGATTTACAAAACCTCCCTAAAGGAATTGGTATTAAGCTTGAGTTTTATTCATTTTCTGGTTTATTAGAACCTATAGATATTTTTGGGAGATGCAGCCTTTCTGTAAAAACAACTAAAGGTTCTTCTATCCCTGAAGTTGGGTTATTTAATATAAATCTCAAATTCCATGAAATCGTTTTCGTTTTATTTCGGTCATATAAGCTACTTGCTAGGTGGGACGACTCATTCTCAGAGTGGATAGCACCTTGGTTATTGATTGTAATTTCATTTGTATGTTTATACGTTAGAATATTTAACGTCATTACAAATGTGTTGGTATAGTCGTTTATAAATGGCTAACAAAAAATCAACAGCGACCACAAATAAGCGGTGCGGCTTTTTACGCCAAGTGCTTTGGGTGTTATATTTTTAAATTAGTAGATAATAAATAAGGCATAATGAAATTATTAGTTTTATTAACAATATTGTTATCTGGGTGTGCTTCGTTAGATAGTAAATTACTTGATGGAGCTTTTATCAGACTGGAGCCAACAAAAACTGATGCTTATTATAACTATTATAAGTTTGTTGCTCCTGCTATGGCAGGCTACCCAGTTGATACAAAAGAAGGAGAAACTGCTCGTATGGTCTGGCTACGTGACCGGCTTCAAACAGATAATTATATTATAAAGTCTCGATTGCCTGTGTTTAATGGATCTAATTTGATTGGTGGAGATAGCTACAATATTTTCTATGAGGTTGCTGTACAAAAATAAGACACTGTTATAATTCGGGAATATAGTAAATATAAGTTTAAAGACAGCAGTTTGGAATAAAAAACAAAATTTATTATTTATATTCAAACCTAATCGGTTATTGTGGTTTCACCATAAACACCACAATAACCGACTTTCACTAATAGTTGAAAACTTTAAAAAGAGACTATATATAGCGCGGTTGAAATATTTGGGGTATATCACTATTTTGATGTTGGTGGCGTTACCCAATATTGATATGTTTTGAAATATCGCGATAAAACATTAGTATTGAATCCATTCCAGATTTATAAAATCATGGTATGTTCAACTTGATAACATGTATCACTATTTCAAATTATCAGCATAATCTCACTGCTCAACATCAAGTATGAGAGATTAGAGCAAATGACTTCTCATCTAATTCATTCTAGATTATATCTGTAAACTTAGACCACGGTCAAAAATGACAACACCAACAGTGTAAATTATAAGTCAACAATAAATCAAAGTTGACAGATGTAGCCATATATCTATAATGTATAGTTTACATATTCAATTATGACGCTATCATGATATTTAATTACGTTAGAGTATCAACAGAAATACAAAACACCGCAAGACAACTGGTCGATGTAGAACACGACAGACTATACGAAGAAAAAATATCTGCCAAAGATACTAATCGCCCCCAGTTGGAAGCGATGTTATCCAATCTACGTTCAGGCGACTTGGTTAATGTTCATGAGTTATCTAGATTAGCCAGAAACACCAAAGACCTTTTAGAAATTGTTGAACGTATCATAAGTTCTGAGTCTTCAATTAAGTTTCATAAAGAAAACCTATTTTTTGAATCTAACAAAAAAGCTGACCCTTTTCAAAATTTGATGTTATCAATGCTGGGTGCTATTTCCCAATTTGAAAGAGATTTAATGTTAGAGCGTCAGCGTGAAGGTATCGCTATTGCAAAAGCAAAAGGAAAGTACAAGGGTCGACAAACACGATTTTCAAATGAAGAAATTAACCAAATAAAAACTGAGTTTATTAACAGTTCCAATAAAACACAGCTTGCTAAAACTTGGGGAATTACGCGCCAGTATCTTTATAAAATAGCTGTATAAGTATTTATCTGTTACTCAAAAAAACGAGAAAACTTTCATGACCACTAAAGATAAAATATCCAAAGCTGGCAATGTTAGAAAAGTTGACCCCATCTACATACTGATTTCGGAAGAACTATCAAATATCGACATACTTCAGCATGTGAAAATTTATAACGGTAGGGTTCAAGCTTCCAACATTCTCAGCACCAATGGAAAAAAGGAACCTATTGTAAAAATTGGCGAAGAAAATATTGTTGGTGTAGAACTATTGATAGATGTTCCAAATCAAATAATTCAATTTTTTTCTATAACATCCTCAGAAAAGGGATATGGTGAAAAAATGGTATCTGCTGTTGTTAACTCAATCCCATATGATTGGAATATTGTAGTCTTCATGGATTGGAGTCATGGATTTTGGCAAGTTATGGCTGAAAGGTACCCAAGGTTGATAGTGAACTGATAATCGATAATGTCTTATAAGGTTGCTGATTATAAATTATGAGCACCCTACAATGACAAATTCCAGCCAAAAGCAGACTCAAATAAAATTTTGATCGAAGCCAGAGTTAATTTAATTCCACCCAATTTTTAACATATTTATTGTTGTACAAATGGAGAATCCATAAAGTTTATGAGCTTATCCAGACTTGCTTATCTTAATATAGAAAACTATTAACTGACCTAAAGTTAGTGGCTTCTACAAGGGGTGTTGACATGAGATAGGGATAGGGATAGGGATAGGAACTAGAGTATAGGACACAGGTATCGAGACAATAACTGGTTAGCAATGCGTAAAAAAGTCATTCCAACTACAAACTCAAGAAGTGATACTCATGAAGCAGTTTGAATCTAACTTCGAATATTTGATGAAATATTTATCTCGCCTTATTCCTATTGTCTCTGTGGTTACTTCGGGGTTGCTTGTAGGTGCTGAAACTATAAGTGTAGAGTCAATTAACATACCGATAAGCTGGGCATCATACATTACTCTTATTGTATTAGCGGGAATATATTTCCAATGTATTCGTTCAGCATCCACTTTGTTAAATAGCATTGAAACTAGCTACGAGTTAGCAGGTAGACCAGACTACAAAAAATTTGCAACTAGCAATATAAATACTGTATTCCTACGAGGAGAAAGTCGTATTTATAATCCATTTTTTTACACATCAGACAGCTTGCTAGGAAGCAACTCATTTTCAAATTATATTGGGTTATTATTAACCTAATAGCTCCTATGCTTGTTTCGTTAACTTATACTATCGTTTTCTATAACAAATTGCTCGATTTGCAATTTGCTACCTTTATGATGAAAGCATTGACTAATAAACTCTATTTCGGAGGATGGGGACTATTAGGCGAACGTATTTTGTTACAGGCGCCTATAGAGGCGTTTGTTTTTTTATTATTTATTTTTTTTTCAATATAAGATCACCATGATCATGATGATTGTTAATCCTGAGGATTTCGATTCAAGGGTTGCCTGTCTCATTATATCAATAACTGTATTTGTAGTTATCTCAATATTAATTCCCTTGAGTATGGAAGTATATTTTTTTGTGAATTTCGATGCATGCTATTCTGATTTAACAAACTCGATACAAATGATAGATTCGAAAGCATGCCAGCGCATTGTGCCCTAGCACCTATCGAATATCATTTACCACGTGGTAGTCGTCACTAGATTTCGATGAGTTCAGGCAGCCAATAGTAGACATTAACAATAAAACTAACGGCATGATTTTTAGATGATATTAGGTTCGATACACTACCAGACAATTGAAGTCGTGGAGCTCTAATATGGAGTACAATAATATGCTTTCATCATAAGAGACTTAAGTCGATAAATCTATCTAATACACACTTTGAACTAAGGATCACCAATCAAACTTGAAAATGATAAGTCACTTGCTAAAAAACTGACTAAATCATCACCATTCCATAACTCAATATCATGAGATTCTGCTAACTTAATAGCACTATTCAAAAATGAATTGTTAGTAATAACTATACCAATATCACCGGCATAATGCCCCATTGCCCCAACTACTTCCTGAACTGCTTTTAAATTAACCTTTGACTTAAAGCGCTTACATTGAATAATGACTCTACTTCCCTCGCTGTTTTCCACAACCAAATCAGCACCAAAGTCACCAGTTTTGGGTGTAGACTCTACAGAAAACCCAAGTGAAGAAAACTTATCTATTAATAAGTTCTCAAACTCTATACCAGTTAATGTATTTATTTTTGAAAAATCTATTGATGATTCTCTTTTCAAATAATTTCTTTGCTCAAGACGTTTTATTTCAGCTTGTAAAATAGGGATAGAAGGATGATAAGGTTCTTGTTCAATTAATTTTGGAATTAATTGAACAGCACTTATTAAGTCACCTGTTTTAACCGCACCACTAGTTAAAACACTTAAATGATTAGAGTTCGAAAAAATATTTTCATCTACTTTATATAATTTCAACGAGGAATCTATAGCTCCCATATCAATAAGCAATTCACCTAAAAAATAAAATTTATTATAATTCCATTTAGGTTTTCCACTATCAATAAACCTTGAGTTAATAAGAAAATATATTATCTGTATTAAAGCTTTAGTATATAGCTTGTTATTTTTATATTTATGAATAACTTTTATAAAATCATCGATACTGATAGAACTATGCATATAATCATTAGAGATAATATTTAATTCATATTTATTTATTATTTCGCTAGAAAATTTTAATTTTTTATAAAAAAAGTTACTTTTCTCATAGCTTTTTACTAAAGTATTAAAGTGTTTATCACTTGTTTTAGGAACATAACCTGAAAAAGGATCATCTGTATATTTTTTTAAAGTATTTTTATGCTTTAAAAAATATTTTTTTAATGATAGCTCTTTAATATAGTGTTCTTTACGATTCATAGAATAAGAATCAATGTATATATCTGATAAATTTTTTTTCTTTAATCCTACAATTAATTTACTTCCTATTTGACTTGGAATTAATTTAAAACATAAATCAATAATGCAACCAAGTTTATTCAATTCATTAATTATTTTATTAACTTTTAAAGTCGCTTCTATTTCTATATTTTCAATTTCTTTCTGTGTTAATTTATCTATTCCATGATGTATTATATAACCGTCAACTCCTCTGATGCTTTTTTTATAACTCTTACTTATTTGACGGCGCATTTCAGGTGTAACAAAATCCTCTGCAACACATGAATAACTAGATTTATTTAAATACTCTAATACTTTTTTTACTGGTATTTTAGAAATTGAAGCATATTCTTTTATTGTTTGATTTTTAATGTTAATCCTATCTATTCAATCGTTAATACAGCTCATTACTTTAAGTAGTACCTATTAGCACATTCTTTAAAAGAATACTTAACTTCTATAGTCTCCATTACGGAACAGCTCTTTAATGCAGCATCATCTAACCTAAATAAAATATAGTTAAAACCTGCCCCAACCCCTGACTTGAAACAAACCCCATCATACCCCTCAGATTTAAATAATTCAGTTAAAATTTGTGTTGGTACATAGTCTGATCTATGATCGACATTTACTGTGGGTTTAGTGAATGAACTATTAATCATTGACCAGACCGCACAATCAATATCCTCTTGTAAAGTAGGTGGATTGAATAGGCATTCAATAAGAGTATAATGCTTAGAATTCGAATAGCAATCGACTAGTTTTAAATTCCGTAATATACTAAATTGTGCAGTTGATATACTTTGCCCAACATTAGGTCTTAATTCTGCTAGAGAAGTATTTTCATCACTTGATAAATATAAGTATGAAATCCCTTTTGGATTAGCTCTTCCTTCTACGCTACTATTACCTAACGGTTTCATCCTTTTAACAGGAAACCCTTGTAAAATAACTCCTTCTTCTGACTCTATTTCTTCACAACCAATTTGTGAACGGTAAAGAGTGCTACCTGAGGTAAGCTCTAACTCTCTATCAAACAGACTACATTTGATGCGGGTGAATAAAAATACCTGTTATTGTACTTTACATCATGCATAAACTTGTTAAAGTCTCTCCAAGAACTAAAAGACATCCTCCCTCCCTTAATGCAATATTTTCAATCACTGTTAAATAAACACTCAAGCATTTTTCAAAATACGATAAACAATACCTACACCTAACTCTTCAGCAACAGCTAACTTAATCATACCTTGTCTAATCAAATCAAAATATACTCCAATTTAACACAAGCAGTAATACCTCCCCCAGATACAAAACCTTCAGTTTTGCTATTGCTGTTAGAGTATCTATAACTACTCTAACAGCAGTTCAGTCTATTTTAACTTTAATTCACACCCTAGATTATACAATTATAGGTCACTAATAGTATTGAATGACCTGCTATATAAATGAGTGCTTTACGCTTGCTTCATAATATTAGCTAGCATTACTGGATTCTCATCAATATAAATCGGCGTAGTTTGTATACTGGTATGCCCTGCCAGTACTCATATACTATTTAAATCTATGTCGCTATTAACAAAATTAGTGATATAAGGTTCTGCGTCCTGAATGACTAGAGCATTGATCAAACTTCTACCAAAAAACCATGTTCACAATTGAACAGTATCAGTGTTCAACACAATACCAGAATGACTGCTCACTCTGCTCCAGAATTTGAATGTTCCATCACGGTTTCAATAGCGGCTAATCTGTATAATAGTTTAACAGCTTCATATGGAATCAATAATGCCGACCAAAATTATTACATCGCCTTGCAGATCAGCTCTAAAACGACCACCACTGTATAAGGTAATGCTATTTAACGATGATATTACATCATTTCAATATGTTATTGATATTCTCACTAACTATTTCAATAAAAGCGAAGACGAAGCTTATGAGCTTGCTTTTAAGGTGCATTTAAAAGGTATAGCGATAGTTGGTACATACTCAAAGGACATTGCTAAAACTAAAGTTGCTTTAGCAAAAAATGAGATTAAATCATCCGGGTTTCCTTTGGTGATTGATTCATTTCAATCACTGTAAAGGTGATACCAATTTATTTTTTAAAAAACAAATAGTATTATGAATAAAACTCATCATCACTATCATTGCATGGATATTTTCCCGTTATGTAACTACGGAAAATATCAATGTCTATTTATAATAAAAAACAACGCGACTCTAACGGTCGCATAAGCCGCCTATTGACCAAAAACCAACTCAATAGACCAAAGAATTATGCACGCTCAAAACACCTTCACTTCGTCTTAAATCTACGTCATCGACACAACCAGTATTGTCGTCAAATTGTTCAAGGTTTTAATGCTGAAGAAATGATATTCAATCCATATCCCCGCAAGCCTACTCTTTACGATTGCTGCCTATAATCTGGAGTTGATTATGATTATATTTGTTTACGGAACACTGTTGTCAGGGTTGGAAAGGTCTTACGTTCTGGATGATTCTGAGCTATTAGGTGATGCTGTGGCAGGTGGAGTTTGCCTTTATGACCTCGGTTGCTATCCAGGCATTAAAAATGGTGATGGTGCTGTCTTTGGTGAGCTATATGATGTCGATGACATCACCCTTGAAACTTTAGATGCAATTGAAGGATTCGACTCTAACAACCTTGATAATTCGCTATACCTACGGTCAGAAATTCGAATTCTCGTACCATCTATTACAATTTCAGTTTATTCGTATTTCTACAATTTAGCAGTAGATGAATCGATGTTAATAGATGATGGCGATTATCGAAAATTTTTAAAGAGTTAAAACAGTGGGATGATTCAATTATGTTTACCGTACCAGCTGTTGTCGACCCAGAGTGACTCACGAGTGTTACATGTTACTCACCGAATGACTCAGCTACATCCTGTGAATACCATAGGATGTAGCATACCTGAGTCACTGAGTCATCGTTTCTGAGAAGTAAGAACAACACTTAATTTAAAACAAATTTCCAATCAGGTGAAATTTTTTCTCAATCTCTTTTGTATTTTAGGCACAATTAATAACAATCATCTTTAGTTATGTCAATTTCACCTATGTATTCAGAATCTTTTGCAATATATTGTGCTGTTATCAATACACCTGCATCTAAAAACTTTCTAAAAACAGGATCAGTACACGAATGTGTAATGGTTTCTGGCTTTATACCTTTGATAAGACCCATTTCTTTAACTTGTTCAGACGTAAAGTTTACTGTTCTATAAACAAGGGTATAGTGTGAAGATTGTCCGATTGTTGTAGCTAGCTCAATATGTTTATCAACCATTTTTGGTAAAGTTTTATTAAACTCATTTGACATTGTCCCTAAGTAACTTTCACTTTTTAAAATGTCAGCAGGGATGTTTTTAGTATTCTCAACAACATCAGTATTTGTTGAACCTGAAGAAGTTCGTTTTTTAGGTGTTTCACGCTGTTCGAACCATTCCCTGGCTAGCTCATGTGTTTTATGCTGCTCTGACCATTCCCTGGCTAGCTTTTGTGATTCGGCTATTTGAGATGCAGCCATCTTTTCTGCATATTCATCTCTGAGTTTTCGTGCATAATCATATCCATTAGCAGATGATATATTAAAATACATATACGCTTTTACAAAGTCTTGAGGAACACCTTGCCCATCAGCATGCATCATACCTAATTTATATTGAGAATATTTAGATAATACAGTCCCTTGTTCAGTGACTTTTGTAAACCACAAAAATGCTTCTTTATAATCTTGAGGAACTCCTTCTCCTCCAAAATACATTGAGCCTAATTTATTTTGTGCTGAAGAATATCCTTGTATAGCTGCTTCCTCAATCCATCTAAACCCTTCCGTATAATCTTGAGGAACTCCTTTACCATTAAAATACATCAAACCTAATTCAAATTGTGCTTCTGGCATACCTTGCTCTATCGCTTCTCTATACCACCTAATGGCTTCTTTATAATCTTTTGGAACCGTAAATCCATAGTGATACTCCTTACCTAAAAAACATTGTGCAACAACATACCCCTGCTCAGCAGATTTTTTTATCCATTCAAATGCTTTTTTCATATCTTTAGGGACAATTGCCCCCCAATAATACAACTTACCCAAGGAGAATTCGGCTTTAGCATAACCCTGTTCCACAGCCCTTTTTGTCCATAAAACTGACTGTTCATAATCCAGAGGGACACCTTGCCCATTACCATACAGCTTGGCTAAATTATATTGAGCAATAGCATCACCCTGCTCTGCTCTTACACGACAATCTTTAAACTTACTTTCAAAGTCTAATGTGTTATCGAAACATAGTTCAATCTCATTTTCTTGTGAACAAGAAAAAAGAAAAAAAGCCATAGTACTGATACAGAGAAAATGTTTTATTTTTAATATCATGAAATAATTCCTCTTAAATATATAGAAAACCAATGCTATCAGCTCAGATAAGCAGATAATTTACCAATCCAACTTGTGCAAGTAGCTCGCGAGAGTTAGTTTATCGGCACATTAACTTTTGGATGATTCCATCTGTTTTTTAAATAAACACCATTAATAATCCACAGTAACGGGTTTAAACTTAATAAAGTTGCAATCAAAAATGCGTATTTGTTAAATTTTAATATCATGAACATCAAAATTACATTAATTATGATTAACACAACTGCCAAGCCCGTTTGTTCGCTCAACACCCCAAATGTATAGATATTACCAAAAGTTAACCCAAGCCAAGCCCATGTTTGCCACCATTCAAAACCTATATCTTCAATATCTTTTGTTTTATTTGTTCCGTTTATTTCAGAATATGAGACATACCATTTTTCATCTATTATCCGACCTTGATAAAAACCATCTCTAATCATTTTAATTGTTTTCTCTGGTGTCAGCCCTTTGAAATGCGCAAATTCTTCTACAGGAATATATTCTTTTTCAGTTTTGTTTTTTGGAACTTGTAGCGTTTGTGGTTTTGCAAACTTAGCGTCATCTTTTTCTACTTCACCTCTACTCACAAACCATCGTTCATTTTTTATTTGTCCAACATAGAATCCATCTCTAACCATTTCAATAACTTTTTTCTCTGGTATTGATTTGATTTTTGAAAATTCTAAGACTGGCATGAATTTAATATCAAATTCATCTGCGGTTTTTTTAGTGGAGACAGTCTCTTCTAGCACCTTCTCCTTAACAAGTTGCTCAACTCGTAGTTTTATATACTGATATTTTGCTTTTCCCTGATTCCCTTCGGTTAATGCCATAGCTTTTGCCCACAGTGCGGGTAGCCTTTGCTCTCCATCTACTTCATTCGTTGCTATAAGATAAAGTTCTTCGTCTTTCATCTGTGATTCCTTTATGTCTAACACCATACTAAGCGGCGTGTATTTTACGTCCGCTTTAGCGAATTGTTAGAGATTTGACTTAACTACCCCATTATTTTTTTATCAACCAATTTTTCTAATATATCTTTATTCTCACCCGCAATAGTATCTTGCGATAACTGAAAAATGACCCAGTTAGTAGCATTAACTTGCTGCTCATTCCAAATATTACCACTTCGTATTTCAATCACACCATCCTCAATATCAAGGTTTTTGGGGAGTGCATCAGATGCATTTTTTTCGTTAGTTTCATACTCTATATGATGCATTGATAAAAGATAACGTTTATTTAAAGGAAATAATACTGTAGTTCCATATAATGCCGGACCAGCTTCCATTGGCGGGATAAAGTCTTTATTATGAAAACATACCGGGCTGTCACTTGTAATAAATGAAGTATCGTTCTTTGCTTCTATAACTTCCCAAACCATCCTTGAAAAATACGGACTTAAAGAACTGTGTACAGACTGTAAAAATTCAAACCTAAATGAATCTTTTATAGTTACCTTACCGTATTTTAAGGCTTTTTGTCCTTCTTGCGTTTTTAATAGCTCATGTCTAATTACCTTTTTCGCAAGTGATTTTGCCATATCAGCTTGGCGAGGTACTCGAAGTCTTTGAAATTGTATATACACTAAAATACTAGCTAAATCCTCATCATCAAGTTCGCCAGGGCTAGCTACTAGTTTTTTTAGCGCCGTTAATCCTTTCGGTTCAAGTTCTGAGCCAATGGTTTTTTCTAGTATATTTTTATCTACGCCTTCCGGCACCCAATCTTGATGATAATATTTATTTCTAACCATTACTTGTTTGGGCTTTTGCCTACGCCACATATCGCTTCTTTTGCTATAAATATTTAGAAATCCTGTATCTTCCTCAACAAAACCATTCAGATAACATTCTGGGACAAAGTGATGACGTTTTGGATTACTCATACTTTTAAATCTCTAACAAGTAATTGTCTCGGTCTGGTTATAATGCATTCTAACTCCTACCCCATGGCAATAACAACTTTGAAATAGAAGGATTGTTCGCCAGGTTTGCTGAGTTGATACTCAAGTTCTAAAAATTTGGTGACAACTTCGGTTAGATAATCATTATGACCAGCTAACCGATCGATATAATTTATGTCCGATTTCACAATATCACCCATACCTATTTTCAACACTACTTACAATTTCCAATGCTCCAACAATCAAACATTTAATACGGTCAAAATTTTCAGACTTTTTATAGTTGTCATCAAGATATAGACTTCGATTCACCTCAATCATAATAGATTTGACATCATTGTTGCCACGATAGATAGTTGGAACCATTGTCCCCGAAAAAGGGCTATTAATAGCAACAGTGAGTCCATTAGTTGAGAAATACTCCACTAATTCATCTACCAGTTCGATAGGTGTATGTTCGTTATCTACACCTATACAAAGGTCTGGACGGTTACTATCCTCTTCATGTTTCAATTGCGTTCCAGAGAAGCTATGACAGTCCACTATAAAGACCGTTTTTAGCGTTTCCAACCATGAGACTATAACGTTCTCTAAACGCCTGTGGTGGGGTTTGTAATGCGTTTCTATGATACGTTCGCGCTCTTCATCATCAACCGTTCTTAACGTATCACCGTTAGACCTTTTGGTATAGCAAACGCCCATACCATAATACTCCATCGCCTCTACTTTTGTGTTGGTATAACGCTCTACATCGCATACTAATCTGCTAACATTTAGAACCACTCTTTTAGCGTTTGGATGGTCAAACAGTTCATGGGTGTACCAGTCAGTCATGATATTTAGCTCATGCCTAATATTACGGTCAAATTTTATGCTGTCGGTATTAGTAGAACTGTGCGGAATATGTAATATCAACTTCTTACTCGCTAATAGTTATTATCTCACGTGTTTCGTTGATGAAATCAAGCTAATTCATCATTTAAAGAAAACAAAACCGTATCAATTGTACCCTTTGCACCACCATGGTATATACAACTACTGATTGCTTTGTCAGCACCTATTTCTGCCACTACTGAACTAACATAATTCTTTAGTTGCTCATGGTTGAACTCTGAAAATTCTTCATCATCGACTATTTTGATGACAACATCTTTTTTGTAAAATTTTAATTCGCCGTATAGCATCTTTTGTCCTAAGTAATTGCTTAGCTGCAAGAGCAGTTAGTTATGGTAAATAACGTTTTGCAGGCTGCTGATGTTTAGATTCATCAATAAGGTTCAATCCACTAGAGCCTAAAAGTTCGACAAACATATTACGTTTTTGAAACTCATCATTTTCCACTTGAATCTCGCCAACTTTTTCCAAAATAGAAACTAAGTCAATTGGTTTTTGTTGTTTTTTCAATTATCTCACCACTATAATTAAGAGTAAAATTAATACATTTTGAACATAGTTGTATTCAGTATATTTTATCATTCCATCACTCAACAGCATGTGACATGGTTCTGATAAATATTGTATCTTCATACTTTGGGTTATTCGAGCGGAACCACTGATGGTTCAAGCAGCTATTTAAATAATTAGAGCAATATACTTTTAATAGTTCTTTAATAACTTTGAGCAGTGACTTCTTAAGTAGCTTTAACGATTAGAGCCATGCCGAAATAACTCAGTAGGTATAAGAGCTTGATAACTTGAAGAGCTTAATAGTTACTAATATTTTTATCTCCAAAAACACAGAAATGACAAGATGAATAGCTCTTTCTCTTATTCATCTTTCATCTTCTGCTAACAAGCGATAGCGTAGTTAGAATAGCTAATAAATTGTTAAGTTCTTACAATAAAGAATTATTACGCTCTTACAATGAGCTCTTACCATCTGCTCTTCCCCATTCCATCAATAAGCAATTCAGTAACTCAAATCATACTCACTTGTTTACATGTTAAAATGAGTTATAGATAGTTAAAACTAGTTAAGGGACGTTAAAGATAGTTAAAGCATGTTAAGGCGATACCAATATCAATGACTTACGCCACCTTTAGTCTATTTAGTTGTTTTAGATGATAATCATACAACTTATTAAAACCTTCAATTTGCTCACTAGTTAGCTCAATATCTGCTTTACCCAATTTAACATTCAAGTTTTTGATAATATTAATAATACGTTTATGTCTATTTTTAGAATGTAAGATACAGCATATATCGAGAATCTTATCCCCTTTGTTTTTAAAACCTTCGATAGCATATTCACGTTTCACTTTTATTTCTTTAAACACATCTCTATCACTATACCCTGCTTTAACATCACAATAAGTCATCACAGCTTTAACAACTTTGTTACTTAGTTCAGCATCAATTTTATGAATTGTGTTTTGTTGCATTAGATAAGTAGCATCGACTTTGCCTGCTTTAGTGTATTTTTCAATATTAATATCTGTCATTTCGCAACGATGATATGACTTGTATGTGTACTTACTAACATTAAATTTAGCTTTAACATTACAAGCCATCAACGATGATATTAAATCAGGGGCATACTCTAAAAATATCTGACCAAATTTAGTATTAGTTTTAAAAATTACCAAGTCAAATGCTATGTAATCAACAAAATCGTTAATCGTAGAACTATGATATTCACTAGCAGCATCAGTTGACTGTAGATAACGCGTAAGGTCTGTTAATGCTATACCAAGAGCTTTATTGATATTAGCCTTAGTTGTTATTATTTCTATAGCATTGTGCCCCACATACAAAGGTAAGTAGTTTATTATCGCTTTAAATATATACTGTAGTTCATTTTCATAGCTATTCTGTTTTGAGCTAAATTTAGAATGATAAGAATCTATCAGATCATCCATTGTAAAAGCATCAGGTGCTTCATGCTTGGGTGGTTCATGAATTTTAGCTAATACATAACATTTAGTAGCATGTACCAACTTATCAATCTTTTTATCTTTTAATTCTTTGTTAGCATCATAACTACTAGTGCTAATCTTAAGTAAATGTATATTTTTCATAATTGTTTATCCATTGACAATTTCGTTAGTCAAAAAAGACTTCGAGATACACGCTTAAGATATGGGAGAACATTTGAACGTTGTTTCCCCCTGAACCCTGGTAAGTTTTGCACGCTGATTAACACACCCAACTCCTTTCATTCTCTGTTAATTCAGCTTCACAACCACCAATTGATGAGTTATCAACTACATCAAATAAATCCATTTCAGAATAATTCATATTTTCTCCATATATTTTTATATTGCTATCCTTTCTGCCAAATACATATTAAGTAGGGATATTTAATCTAATAAATTCTTCTTTAAGTAAGTCACTAAGAACTTGGTTCTGGGTTCTCTGAGTATGTGCACCGACAATTTTTAATTTTTTAAACGTTTCATCAGATGCTTTCATTGTTTTGGTTTTAATTTCGTCACGCGTAATGTCTTCTAATTTCATACTTGTTCTCCATATTTTTTGGTATCACTTGTATTTATAGAATTGGCACAAAAGAATTTGTAAACTCAGTTCAAAACTCTAATTTAATATTGTATTATGGGAATGCTGATGTTTCTCACACATCAGCTCACATATTCCACCACAAGTTTGCACTAAATCGACCCATCCACTTTCTAGCTTGTAGCTATCATCTTGCCCAACATGCACAAACATAAAATCATAAAATCCGTTCAATGGATTTTTTGGTCGCTGCACAACAATATTGAGTCTAAAATGCCTAACTTATCGAACGGTATTTCATTTTCTTGGCAGTATGCTTTTAACTGTGAAAATTTTAGCGGCAGATTTTTGAAAAGAGGGGCAAACTTGTTTAATATGTCATCACCTATTTTCTTCCTTTTTTCAAAAAACAATTCACAAAATGTAACGATAGCTTCATGTATTTCAAACTGATTCTTTTGAACTATTACATTAATAGCATCATTGACAGCATTTATACTGTCAATACTGTATAAGCCGTCTTGCCAAATATCCCCCTCACATTTGCAGAAAGAATCTAGTTCGTTTGACTTGTACGTTATGTTAAAAAAACCTATGTGTCGCCCACCATCGTTCCCAACTTCTTGATGTATAGTCACTACTAATTCATTGATAGTGACTGAATGTGTTACTAAATTAAGCGCCTTCATAATTAATACTCGCTCGGTAGTAAGATGGTCGTTACGGCACGGTCAGACTGGGTGATTACCCACACTTTAACTTTCTCAGCTAACTCGTAGGATGAAAAAATCATACCAAAACCAGAAGACAAAGCTTGAGCGTTCTTAGCCTTATCTTCTTCCAGTAATTCTCCCCAATCACCAAGCTGGTGTCGTCTAAACAATAATGATGGTTCAACCTTAATGCTATTTAATGCTGATAAAGCCCCATCTGTTAATACGGTTCTACCTAATGTTAATGCTTTCATGCTGTCGCCCCCCATACTTCACATTCCCACGCATCAACATCAATATCGTGCAATGTTGAGATGAAATCGTTAATATCGCTATATAGCCAAACCAAAAAAGCTTTATTGAATTTCACTGGTTGGGTGAAATCACCGTCCACACGCCAATCATCACTGTCTAGGAGCGTTAAAATTCTAGTATCGTGTGGTACGTCCAATACTTCCGATTTTATTATCAAACCTGATATTTCATAGACCACAGTAAAATAGATAGCATCAGAACATTCTTCTGATGATGCGATACGTAGATTTGCAACATCTGCAAAATCCACATCTGTCATATTAATAATTTCTTGCATAGTTTTTATCCTATAAAAAGGAGGCTAACTATTTTTTATATGTTATAGTTAGTCTGTTCCGCTATAAAAATGCAACTGCGTCAACAGTCGCAATGGTTAAAATTCTTAGGAGCATTTGTCTAGAATGATTTTAAGATTGTTTTAGGCTTGTTGTTCTGGAATAGCAAAATCCATTAACTCTTCTGCTGTAAAATTATCAAAAAAATCTGGGTCATAGTAAGTTGACCCAACTTTCAAACTTTTTGAAATATATTTATTTAGAAACTGTGACATAAGACTCATCGGCACATTTAAAGTCCGAACCCCATCATCACCTTCCAATAAAATTTTAAAAAATGATTTTTCTGAAAATTGTTCATTGTTATAAATTTTTTCAGATTTTAGCTTTTTAAAATCTAAAATATTAACGATTACCCTACCTTCAATGTTAAAAGCCAGACCCAAAGCCCCAGTTTTTTCGTGATACATCAATAAATAACGTGGATAACCAATTAAATCTTTAATCTGAATATCTACGAAAACATGTATATGAAAAACTTTCTTTGATATTTTTTTTACAATATGATTCTTGGTCATAATAATTCTCTAATTTAGTCAAATTTTAGGCGTAACTGTCCGCTAACCGTTGAAACAATTGTTTCACTGGGCATGTGGGGCAGATCATGCCGTTAATACTTCTAATTCTTTAGCAGTCACTACTTAGAACAACATATGAAACATTCTTCAGCCATAATCCACATCCCTGGAAAAGCTTCATACATTGTACTAATCGCTTCAGTCGCTTTAACCCCTACCTCAAGGGTTGCACATACCTCTTAGGCAGCCAAACGGTCATCGACATAGTGTTTTTCACCAAAGATTTCAATGACCTTATCTGGCATATTTACTTCGCACCATTCCAATGCTTGCAATATTCCCATTCGTTGAAGCTCGGGAGCACCATTTAAAAAATACAAATAAAACCCTAAGATATTATCTCTTAGCAAAAAAATACTGCCATCTTCAGACTCTGCTAATAAAGTTAATTTGTTTTCATACTTATCAGTTGCACTGTAAATAAGCTGATTTTTTTCCATGGTTTTTATGAACTCAGAACTGAACATCGAGCTATTATCCTGCGAATCAAGTCGAGTTAATATCTTTCTATATTTTGTTAATATATCAAAACCAAACATTGACATGCTGGAAATAGAACTAAATGGTTTTTCAAATTCCAATATTTCGGGAATACAACTTTCATCCCCATTTACCAAAAGTTTTAATTTATTGTCATCAACCTTATCATCGCTAATTTCGTTGAATGAAGTGAAACGCCCATATTTATAGGCAAGATTAATAATTTTAGCCATTATAGTTTCTTCTATAAAGATGGCTAACTATGCTATAGTTAGCCCTGATTGTTTAAAAAATCCGACTGCTTCTACAGTCGAAATGGTTATATTCTTAAAATCGTTTTATCAGAACGGTTTTAAGAAATTCTTTAGCTACCTAAACGATGCATAGTGCATTGTGACGCTAACTTTGTTGTTGATTGTCGCATCCAATCATTCATAACCGCTGGATTTTCGACGCAATCAAGTTGTTTACGAGTAGCAGCTAAAAACTCTTTAGTTAGTTTGGGTGGCATCGTTACAGCACGTAGAGCTACCACATTCGAATTATGATCAATAACATGAACATTAATTACAAGACGTGATTCTTTCGTAGCTAAACGATAATTATTCATATCTAAATTCTTTATTTTTCGCGCATCAAAAGGTGCATCAAGTACTGTGTTTTTAGCATCTTCACCATAGAATTTTGCAACAAATAACATTACCCCATCCTTATACAAACAACCCAATCTGATGTCACCACTTTTCATAGACTGTATTTCAAAGTCTCGCGGATTTCTCAGTTGAATTAGTAAGATATTTTCAGAACCATTCAAAAACTCAGCATTCGCGCTATCTTGTTTATATTTAAAAAAAGGATGTTTTGCACCCACTGACACTAATTCACCTTCATTGTTTTCATGTTTAGTAAATGTCGCCATCTCATTACCCATTTCTAGCAGAGCCTCTAATTCAGCTACGCTATTCGCACCACTCGCATCAATCATTAACATTTTCATTACCTTCTTGGTTAGTTGTCAGCATATTTAAAGCGTTGCTGTTTTCGCTATCATATAAATCTTTCACTTTTTCACCATATAAGTTAAAATTAATAGAAAAAATTAGGTAGTGCGTCATATAATAAGGACACAACTATCCCGCATACTCCGAAACCATTTTCAGAAATTTAATATTTTGGGCATTCTTACCACTTTCGTTAGTTATGTAATATTTCAAAAAGAGGGATAGTACTCCCGAATTCTTAAGACCATTGTGTAGATGGTTTTAAGAGTTACTTACCCATATTGCTAAAAACATCCATCTGCCTACATTCTTCAAGCCATTCTTCAGATTTTTTCTCACAACGTTTACGCAATATTATTGCCATTATCGGGTGTTCATCTACCCAATCAATAACCAAGCAATCCATACAATTAAATATCCAGTCTGCCTGGTTATGAAGCGATTCATATTCACAGTGTTCATCTGTGATTTCATCTTGTGTTATTTCGAAAAAATCCATAATCGAATCATAATCATCACTCCAATCATTAATGGTTTCCATTTTTTCTAAAATCTTATCGAATTCTTTATCTAGAAACTGTTGCTCATTTATCGCATTCTTATTACCATCAACAAATGACTCATTTATGTGAGACTTTAAAAACTCATCAAACCCTCCAGTTTCAACATCTTGTGTCAGCTCATACACAATTTTCATATTTTGTTCCAATTTTACTTTATTCATTTTGCTCTCCATGGTATTAACCATTTTATTAAAAGTGAGAGATTTTCATATCTCTGAAATTCCTATAAAGCAGCCACATTTTTCGTGACTTATTCTAAAATTCCTGCAACATATTTCAAGAATGCTAAATTTACGTATAGCCCTTTTATACCCATTGTCTTCACCGTTTCTTAAATTTTAGGCGTATCTGTCCGATAACCGTTGGAACTTTTTCAACAGTTGATAAAGGCGTTCCGTGCCGTTATATACTCCTGATTCTTGTTATTACCCTAACAATGAATCTGTATCATCTTTCTCCCTTTTTTTTCTTCTCTCTTCATGCCTCTTTTTTGATTCTGCCGCTATATCACGCTTATCTAAATTAAAAATTTCTTTAACCTTCTGCTCTTCTGCTTCCTGCTCTGCTCGTTTTTTAGATGCAGGAAACAAAAGATGAAACATTTCTTCACGATTATAATCATCATGACCTTCATAAACTTTTAAAAATCGTTCCAAAATTTCATGACTAGTCAAACCTTCAGTTTTAGCAATCTCCCTTAAAGACTTTCTAACAGCAGGAGTGCTTTTAAATCCAATGGAAATTAAATCTTTCTGAATCTCTATAGGGTTACCCATGTTTTCCTCCTTTTCGTTTAAGTTGTGATTATTATACCCGGTAAATTCAATTTATCAATTTAAAAGTTGAACTTTATGATATATTTATTGAATTATTTGACATGTATCACATTTCTTAAGGCGTAAAAAACCGCTATCCGTTATCCGATAACGGTTTAAGTTATTGAAACTACATCATTAATGAATAAGCCTCTTACTCACCTTTACTACAACACCCAACCTAACAAACCCTTCTTTAAGTAAATCACTTACTCTGGATTCTATTTGGATACCCAACAATATTTTCAAATTTTTGAATGCTTCACCAGATACCTTTATTCTTCTTGTCATGAACTGGATGGTAACAGCCATCTAAACTGATAGTCACCATCCCTACAAAACCCTTCTATTCCGGTTATAAATCACTCACTTAAATCCAACCCAGGATTAACCAGACAAAAAAACCCTAATCAAAAACTTGTTTTTTTAGTCAGCGACCTCATATACAGGGATAACTAAATAAATTAGTTTTTTCATACAATTTTAACTCTCGAATATTTTCTTCGAGTAGCACTCTATGAAATAAAACATCGGTTATTTACATAACCATTAATTAGTTTTATTACTTGCATCAATAAGGATGCTTTCTATAGATAACTACAAAAAGGAAATATTATGCCCCCACTATCAAAGAACATCTGCACACCCCTCCATTCATTTAATAATCATCTTGAAATAACGATAAATTTTACATACCTATCCAATTTTCATTATTGAACCGAAATTTACCAAAAATTAAAAACTGGAATATATCCACATTAGGGCTATCAGTTTCTTTACTTACAAACTAATTACGGTATTTCGAATGGAAACAATATTATTAGATGAGGCATCAAAACTACTTGCTATCCACCCTCAAACATTATTAAAACATGTGAGATCTGGTGAGATTCCTGCTGCCAAACTTGGAAAACGCTGGGTATTTGTCAAAGCTGATTTGATTGATTACATTCGCTCCAAATATACAACCGCTCAATCAAATACATCAAAAATAAGAGTTAAAAACAAATGCTATATAAAAGAAAAAACAGCAAATTCTGGTGGTTCAAAATCACACCACCCAATGGTGGAGAACCAATACGAGCAACTACTAAGTTTAAAGACAAAATAAAAGCGCAGGAATTTGCTGACAGATATAAAGCTCAACTTTGGGACTATCAAGCCCTTGGTCACAAGCCACGTTATACATGGATGGATGCAGTGGTTCGTTGGCAAAATGAATCGCAAAAAAAATCCAGTAATGATGATATTTGTATCTTTCGTTATTTAGATAAATTCTTCGCAAATATCTATATAGATGACATCACAGTTGACACGGTTGAAAAGGTAATTGCGGATAAATCCTTAACAGCTAGTCCCGCTCGAGTTAATCGTATCACGTCATTAATTCGTGCCGTTTTAAGGAAAGCTGAACGCTTTTGGGAGTGGATTGATAAAGCTCCCGCCATTAGACGTCTAAAAGTAGATGTCCCCCCTCCTCGCTGGCTATCTGAATCTGAAGAAACAAATTTATTTAAAGAATTACCTCCACACACACAAACTCTTGCTCGCTTTAGTTTGGAAACAGGGTTAAGAGAATCAAATGTAACAGGATTACAGTGGAATCAAGTTGATTTAGAAAAGAAAATCGCATGGATTAATTCTAATCAAGCAAAAGCCAACAAGGCAATAGGGATACCACTCAGTAATATTGCAATAGAAATTCTAAAAAACCTAAAAGGAAATCATGAAATATTTGTTTTTACATTGAGAGGAAATCCTTTAAAAAAAGCTGGTAGTACTGCGTTTAAGAACGCATTATCTCGCGCAGGCATTCAAAATTTCCGGTGGCATGACCTTCGACATACGTGGGCTACTCGTCATGTTCAATCAGGCACATCGCTTCATGTCTTACAAGCACTAGGTGGCTGGAGTAGTTACGACATGGTATTACGATATGCACATTTAGCTGTCAGCCATTTAGCAGAACATGTAAACAAAATGGAAAAGGAAAAGGCAAAAACTTCTCGCTCATTAAATATAGATACTTCCATTTCAACATTGACGTTTCCTGAGTATGACTTATCACTACCACTTGCTGAAAATGGTAGCTTAGTAATAACTCTATAACTGATATTGGTGGTGAGTAGAATTACCCATTCCACCACCAATACTATTTTCTTTATTCATCCGACTTTAATTCAAAATATACAAACTTCTACCCCTCCTACCCACAAAGAGACACCCCTAATTAGTATTAGCCCCACAAAAACCAACAATGACTGGGAATATCAAGTCCAACATTTATCAAAACGCTACACCACCAATTGGAATGAACTCGTTATTGTGAAATACTCATAAATCATCCACTACTTAAACAAATGATAAACACCATAACATTTGAAATTATTTAGTGGTATTCCTCCTATTAAAGTAATATACCTAGTGCAGGATGTAGGGCAAGGAGGTAATGAAATATGCTCTATAAAAGAAAAAACAGCCAATATTGGTGGTTTAAATATACGGACCCCAACGGCAAAACAATACGACTATCATCAAAATCGACTAATAAACGAAAAGCACAAGAATTAGCAGATAAACGTAAAGCATCTTCTTGGGATGAAATAAAACTAGGTCATAAGCCAGAGTATCTTTGGGATGATGCAAAAACAAAATGGGTCAATGAATCTACCAAAAGAACATTGGCAGACGACCTTATTATGTTTCGCTATCTCGATAAGTTCTTTTCTGGTATGAAACTGATTGATATTAACCGTGAGCTAATAGAAAAGGTGATAACTGATAAATCGCGCCATGCTTCATTAGGTCGAGTTAATCGTATTACATCACTTATTCGAGCAGTTCTTAGAAAATCAGAACGTGAGTGGGAATGGATTGACAAAGCCCCAACAATACGTCGACTTAAAGAAGAAGGTAAACGTATACGCTGGATTACTAGAAATGAAGCCGACCGTTTGTTCCATGAATTACCAGCGCATCTCGAAGCTATGGTTCGATTTAGCTTATCGACTGGACTAAGAGAGTCTAATGTTACAGGATTGGAATGGAATCAAGTTGATATGCAACGTAAAGTAGCATGGATACATCCAGACCAAGCTAAAAGTAAAAAAGCGATTGGTATTCCATTAAATGAAGATGCTGTTCGTGTTATCCAGTCACAATTGGGTAAACATTTTTCACATGTGTTCACATTTAAAGGTCAACCCGTAAAAAAGGCTGGAGGCGCTGCTTGGAAGAAAGCCCTTAAACGTGCTGATATAGAAAACTTTCGCTGGCATGATTTACGACATACTTGGGCAAGTTGGCATGTGCAAGCGGGAACTCCACTAAACAGCCTACAAGAACTGGGCGGTTGGAGTAATTATGAGATGGTTCTTCGATATGCTCATCTAGCACCTGAACATTTAGCAGAATACGCTAATAATATTTTGAATAAATGATGGGCACATTCTAGGGCACACTTAAACGACAGGCATAAAAAAAGCAGTCCAGAATTAACTGTAACTGCTTAATTTATCGAACAATTCGTGGTGGGTCCTGCGAGATTCGAACTCGCGACCATCGCATTAAAAGTGCGGTGCTCTACCAGCTGAGCTAAGGACCCTACAAAGATTTACTATTATAAAGACTTTTTTACTTTTTGCAA